>ERZ507469.19-NODE-19-length-68470-cov-6.11034_pt1 | contig 68470 bp, 53 predicted proteins | sample MGYA00512652_ERZ507469 | MGnify/ENA metagenome assembly ERZ507469
TGTATCTGTCCGGTTCGCTTTTTAAGAGTTCAGTGATGTGTCCAATGTCCTGGAAGAACCGGATGATCTCCGGACTTTCCCTTGTCAGTAAGTCATGTGCCATATTTCTTTGCTTAATTGTTTCCTTTTTGTAATAGTCCTTCCATGTATGTGACGATGTCTTTTTTCCGGTAATAGATTTTCCTGTCTATCCTGCTGTACGGGATTTTTCCCGTGCTGCGCAAAGTAAGCAACTTCCTTGGAGAGATATCCATCATAATGCATGCTTCCTGATTGTCCATCCATTCCGTCAGTCTTTCCTCCTGCCGTATTCCTCTTCCTGTCCGGATATCCCGGATGATTGAGCTTAACGCCTGCTTCATTTCTGCAAATGTTGCGGCTTCGATAGTGATCACTTCCATAAGCTTTTGATTTTTTGTCCGGTGCAAAGGTATACTGCCGGCGGGTTTGTCTCCAAGTCTCTGACTACAAGTGTCAGCAGATGTCGTCAGATTTCACGGATAGCTGGTCAAATTGTAAATCGTATTTACAATTTGTATCCGAACTTTACAACATCCGGGATTACATTTTACAGTGCTTTTTGTAATTTTTTATTTTATATGTCTTTGTAAATTAGAATGTTATGTAAAAAGATTGATTCGTTTTTTTGAATCCGGCATGTAATTTTCATTATAGTGTAATATACTCTTGTAGTGCGCACTGGAAGAGTATCCAGGTAATCACTTTTTAAAACAATGGAGGATATGCCATGATGTATATAGATAATGAGGTACTTGAGAAAATGATAATGACTATGGTGGAAGGTTTTAATCGCCTTGAAAAGAAACTTGACCGTATGAACCGCCTGAAAGACTGTCTGGACGGCGACACCTTGCTGGATAATTGTGACCTTGCACAACTTCTGGGCGTGACGCAACGGACCATCGCCCGTTACCGTGAAAAGGGGCTTATCCGCTACTACCAGACGGATGAGAATGGGAAGAATTTTTATCGTAGTTCGGAAATACAGGATTTTTTGCGGCAGAGGGGAAAGAAAAATTAGGTTCAATTATTTATATTTGCGGGAACCTGTTATATTTTTGCAGTTTAAGGATTCGGTATGAAAAAAGAAAAAGATTTGTCTGTCGCGGTTTTGATTGACGGCGATAACGCTTCTTTCGAGAAGATGGAAGATGTGATGCGGTTCGTATCCCGTTATGGTACTGCCGTTGTGAGACGTATATATGGTGACTGGACTAAAAAATCCCTTTCCGGTTGGAAAGATGCGGCAAGGGAGTATTCGTTCAGGATGGTGCAGGCTTTCTCCTTTGTATCGGGAAAGAATACGACGGATATCGCGTTGGTTATGGATGCGATGGACCTCCTTCATGAGGGGCGGGCCGGTTGTTTTTGTCTGGTTGCCAGTGACGGGGATTATACCCTGCTGGCACAAGGTAACAGGGAGAGCGGTCTGACGGTCCTCGGTTACGGGGAAGGAAAGACGCCGGTGGCACTGGTACGTTCCTGTACCGAGTTTCTGTTGGCTGACGGTAAGGAGGAGAAACCTTTTTGGGAAAATACACCTGAATTTTTTATTTAAAGGGATATGGAATATTTTGACAAGGCTTTTGAACAGGCTGCTGACGGTAAGGAAGAGGTCAGCCTGTCTTTGATTGGAGGTGTGCTGAAGAAGCTGATGCCCAAATTCAAAGTGAAAAAATATGGCTGCAAGACGCTCGGCAAATTGTATGAAAGGCTTGAGAAATACGAACTGGTTAAAACTGGGAAAGGTATTGCCGGATTAGTGCGGATTAAATCCTGAATCCGGTTCCGGTTTTATACGGATTGGAAGAAAATTACAGATGCTTCCCTTGCCTCCCGGTCGTTGCTGTGGCAAGGGAAGCTGTCTGTTTCACATGGCCTATACCGGTATCGGATTTACCCGGAGCGTGTCCAGATTGATATATGCTCCCCGGTACAAGGTTCTTCCTTCCTTGAACATCCTCCAAAGAATGTCACAGCCGACTTGTGCCAGCATGGAGTTGATGTACAGGTCCTGTCTTTCCAATGCTTCCGCCAGCGAGCAGCTCGGTCCCGAATCCTTCTCCTTTATAACTGAATAACTCACTTCTTCGGTTATGACATTCATCCTGGGTACCGGCAGAAATTCCTTTGATACCGGTTGCTTTATCTTATTGCGTACGGTACCGACAAAGACCTGTCCGGTGGTTTGGGTATTGCCGAAGTCTATCCAGTAGTATATCGTCTTTTCATTGTTTATGGTAATCTCCCTGTACTTTTTCAGGAATCTCCACAAGTCAAGCCGTGACCGTACATTGTCCGTGCAGGTAATGATAATGTTTGCCAGCTCCGGTTTGTCATCCCTGTTTTTCGATGTTCCTGCCGGAGGATAACGGCGGCTTTCCGCCATCCATGCCGTACCGAAAAAACGGTTGACACGTGTTACGGCTGCTATCGCCTTGTTCATGCCCAGTTCCGCTTCACTGAACAGCTGGCGTCCTATGTTGGCTTGCGTGACGGTGTCTGGATCGAACAGGGTGACGTGCAGCCCCGGATGTCCTGATGCCTGCAACGCAGTGTCCATGCGTGCCAGATTGGTGATCACTTGTGAACCCGTTCCTCCCGCGCCGATAATGAACACGGTGACGGGATGATAGGGTTTCAGCAGATAATTGTCTGTATAATGGATTTTTCTCATAAGAGGATGTCTTTAAGTTTTTTACCGGATGGTTTCAGCTCACTGTAGTCAAACGGGTTCTCCCGTGCATTTTCCGTTACGGAAACCAGGTTGCTGCGTGTCGGGTTCCTGCTGCCCCCCAGATGCGAGAACTCGCTAAGCCAGAAGCGTTTCTCCCAGTATTCCTGGAAGCCGGAAAAATCGGTGTCCAGCGGTTTTTCCAGTGACGAGTTCCCCAGACAGACATCCGCCCCGGTTACATTGAAGAACGGTGCCAGGTAAAGCTCCGTCTGTTCCTGGGGAACTGTTCCCTTGAAGGCATGGACGTCCATGCTCTCCTGTTCCACCACATAAATAATCCCGGGAACATTGAATGTTCCGTCAGTGATGTGCAGACAGGATTGAAAGTACATTTTTCTTTTTTGCGGCGGATTGTACCATATGTACTTTTCGCGCCCTTTTCTGGGGTCGTACAGGAGCATGTTCCCGGGGATACGTCCGTGCGGGATTCCGCTCATGCTTTCCGTGTATGATTCCACTAGGGAATTCATGAATTCATAGGTTACCGGAATGCCGGCTCCCATCCGTCCTTTTTCATTGACGGGCCTGAGCTCAAGATAACTTCGCGGGGTTGAATAATCTGTCGTTTCACATTCATAAGCGATCAGTGCCGCTTTGGGATACATGATCTGCTGTATCCGTTTTGTTATTTCATTCATTTTGAACTGTTATTGGAGGTTTTCATTTATATAATTCACAATTCTCTCCGGCCTGCTTGAAGTAAAAAGCCGGCTGTTCAGGCTATGATTGCTTTCCTGCCGTTCATGGAACAGCTCGTAACATGGCAGCGTACGATCGATCCTTATGCGGTATTGACCGGTGTTATATTCCGTCCTTAGGTTCTCTATGAATTTACCGGAGTCTTCCGGACCGGTAACGAACACCATCCTTTCTGTGGCAAGCATCGTCAATCAGCTCCTTTCTTTTTGGGTTAAAAGTTATTTGCAACAAGGTTGAAGCTGCCGAGCCATTTGGAGAAGCGTTCCGGAAAATCGTTCATGGAGAAGGGGCTGTCCGTATCCGGTGTCAGCAATAATGTCGTGACCGGGGTGATTGCATAGGACTCATGATAGTCCGAATTGATGTAGGTCTCCATTTCCTCCGCCATGGCATCGGTTGTCGACCAGGTGAGCATGATCTGTATGTTCAGTCCTACCGGTTCGAAGTCCGGTGATTCTTCATAGCTCCAGTCATAAGCGTATTGCATGATATTGGGGCTGCCGTCTGAAATGTATGCCAGGCCTTCCTTGATCAGTTTCAATAATGCCTTCTCGTTGTTTTTTTTCGTATGGTATTTTTGTATCTCCCCCTCCAGATTCTTGCAGAATTCTTTTTTTTCCATTCTTTCGAGCAAACGGTGGAATTTCCCCTTCTCATACATTTTTGCAAGGCGGGCTCTGGACCTTATTTTCCGGGCTGTCGCTTCCCCGTCATAATGCCCGTAGTCTTCCAGGTAAGTCCGTGCCATCTCATACTGGAAGGTTTCCTTTATGCTTTGTATGCTGTGGTGGCGCATGAGCCGGCGGATGAACTCCAGTGTTATCCCTCTGAGCTGTCCCGGTAGTTTCTCCGTGAAGTCCAGCGGTATCCAGAACAGTCTGGGTTCCGGCCACTTATGGAACCGGTACAGACAGAAGTGCAGCCTGCCGTTTCGTACTTCCAGATTGACGTGTTCGGGAAGTATGTTTTCCAGTGCCTTGTACAGGTTGATTATATTTATCCGGGGGGATGCCTTTTTCTTGCGGAAAGGCAGTCCGGAACCGATGATGCCGGTATAATTTAGGGCTGACCGGTACAGATAATCAAAATTTTCCCTTGTCGTAAGGTTGATTTTTTCCTCTCCGGCGTTTTCCATGTAATAATCCGGTGCAATGGGGAGAATTCTCCCCATTAGAAAATCATTACTGTTCCTGCCGGCGGCAGTCTTCTTTTCTTTCTTCTGCCGGTTCCCCGGCTGATATCGGTACATCCGGCTTCGCAGATGATAAGATGCGCCAGGTTCTCCGTTTGTAATTCTGAAAGCTGTGTGCATGCCTCTTTCTCCTTTCTTTTATGATTTGTTTTCTTTGCCATAGCCTATCCTTTCGTCCCTATGGTGGTTTTGAAGTGGTATACGGCCCGGTCTTCCTCAAATTCCGGCCCGTGCAGGGTTGCTGTGGTCAGTTCCGGGTAATTCATGGAATAGAAGTCCGTAACCTCCGTCAGTGACATTCTGCTGTCCGGGTCTTCCAGTACCAGCGTGGAGTTTCCCTTCTTCAGTTTAAATACTCTTTTGATTCCTTTGATGTCAAGTGCCATATCCTTTTATATTTAGAGGTTTAATAACATATCAGTTCCGCCTGTACTTCGTCCTTCATGCGGCATTCATGTGGAAAGTCGATGTATTCCGCATAAGGGTCTTCCTTCAGGAGTTCCCTGTCACTCTCGTCATCCTTGTCGAAGGTGAGCGCTTCGTTAGGCTGTGGCTGTGAACGGTATTCCCTTCCCGTAGTTCCCTGAACCGTCTGCATGACGGGTGCCTGTGGCAGTGGCATCGACGGTGCCTGTTGCCACTGCTGTGGCTGCCATTGCTGCCCTGCGGGTTGTCCGGGGTACATTTGGGGATATTCCATGGGCTGTTGCGGGATACCGTTTACCGGATTCTGGTAGTACCCTCCGTACATCGGTTGCGGCTGTATTATCTGTGGTTGGGGCATCGGTTGTTGTGCCGGCTGTACAGGCGGTGTCTGCTGTCCGGGTGGTTGTACCGTGAATATCTGCATCTGTCCGTCCGGCTGTTTTCCGGCCGGTTCCCCGTTTACGGGCTGCTGTTGTGAAACTGGCTTTGTCTGCGTATTCTCTTCAGGGAACAGGCTGCATTGTGCTGACTCCTTCTGTACTTCCAGTATTCTTGCCTCTATCTGTTTCTGCCTGTCCGCGTTCGCGAGGACCTTGGCCTGCCTGAAGCAGGTCGTCGCTTCCGAGTATCTTCCTGCCGTGTAGGCTTCTTCCGCACGTTTGAGGAGTTTCTCCATTTTTTCCTGTTTCCCACGTGTCTCTTTTGTCTCCTTGTTGTTCGCACTTCTGGCGGCCTTGCCTTGTGATGCCGCCTGCTGTGCCTGTTTCTCGAAGGTCTCAAGATTGACCAGCACTTCCTGTACCCTTTGCAAGGGTGAGGTGACGGCCTGCAGGAATTGTCCGTCCAGTTCCATGGGTGTACCGTTGAGTATGAGCGGCACGATGGCCTGTCCGGCTTCATCCTTGAGTGTTGTACGTCTGGGCATTACCGCTACGGACAGTTTTCCGTCCGTTCTCCTGATGTTGATGTTCAGGTCTGTGCCTGCCGACATCATCTGATAAATTGATTGGAAAAACATAATGGTTGTTTTTTATTGTTATACATAGGTTTCCTTGAGATAGGCCTTCAGAATTTCGTCTCTGTCCGGTCGCTTCGTGATGTCAAGCAGCGGCTTGAGATAATACCCGATGTTTCTGGGCTCATCGACCGTATTGGGAAATCTTCTCTTTGCAGGCCTGATGCTGTGCGTTGTCGGCCACAGTGCGGGTGCGACCGGAGCTGACGGGGTGAATTTTCTTGTTTCCATTTCATTTGTAGTTTAAGGGTTTATAATAACATTCCGATAAGGATCAGAATGGTGAGAATTGTCATCAGAAACGGGAGGAGCCTTAGCAAAATACGGATTATGCCTTCCGCCATTGTCAGTAACAGGATGGTATGTACGGGAATTATGCCTTTGCGGCATAGCAGGATTGTTGCTACGGCTGCCAGCAGTGTGACCGCCGGCTTGCAGATGCTTGCAATGGATTTCAGTTTCATGTCCTTGTTGTTTTTATGAGTGGATGATTATCCCTTCGGGATCTGTTTTCCCGATTTTACAGGCCTTTGTTTCCCGGATTGCCCTTTCGTGTCAAGGCTTGGCGAAAGAAAATACCGGAGCGCAGCGAGGATGATTTTCTTTCAGCCGACCGGCCCGCAGGGCTGCCTTGACACGAATACGGGGTAATCCGGTACCTTTGCCGCCTAAAAGCGGCGTAACAGATGTCGTACAAATAAAAAATGCAGACTTTTCAGCCTGCATTCCCCGTCCCTGTATGTAGGGGCTCCTATCTTTCACATTTCCGGAAGATATCTTCCGTCACCTCTCCCGAGAGTTTAAGTACCCCCTTCATGAATTCTTCCTGTGTAAGTTTTCCCCGTTCCATTCGTGTCAGTTGCGCCTCCCATCCCGAAGTCAGTGCGGTTTCCGCTATTTTCATGTTCCGTATCGTCTCATATATGTAAAGCCCCTTTCGTGTGGGGATGATGTATTTGCCTGAATAACGTACATATCTGCGGTCAATCAGGGTCTGCAGGATTCCTGTACGCGTGGCCGCCGTTCCCAGTCCGGCAGTGTCCATGTAGGCGATCAGTTCCGCGTCGGTATACGCGGATACGGGCGGGTCCTTCCTGTGTATCAGGCTGCATCCGGTAACAGTGACCGTCTCCCCGTTTTCCAGTTGCGGGATGGGGGAGAAACCGTATTCCCGTCCTGCAATGACGCTTTCCCTTTCGAATATGCCGAACCATCCTTTTTCAATGATGCGGCAGGCATGGCACCGGAAGTTTCGTGCGGCACATACGGCATCCACAGTGGTGTATTCCGCCCTGCATGCGGGCATGAAGGCTTCCAGCATCCGTCCGATGATCATCATGTAAAGCTGCATCTCCTCCCGGTTTAATCTTTCCGGATATGTATCGGTAATGATGATGGCGTGGTGTTCCGCCGTCTGTCCTTCGTCGACAACCTTGTCCGGCAGGTCGAATATGTTGATCCCCATGCTTCTGACATACGGTCGGAATTCCTTCTTGTTCAGGATTTTTTCCATGATACGGGGCAGTTTGTCATAAACATCCTGTGGAAGGAAACGTCCGGCAGTTCGCGGATAGGAAATCAGTTTCTTCTCATAAAGTCTCTGTGCGATTTCAAGCGATTTTCCGGCAGCCATTCCGTAATAGTTGTTGGCGTCTTTCTGGAGTTCGGTCAGGTTGTAGAGGGCTGGAGGCTCTATCTTCCTGACCTGCCTGCTGACAGCGGTGACGCGTGCATGTCCGGCCAGTTTGCAGTCACTGTAAAGTTGTGCGGCCGCCTCCCGGTCTGTGAATTCTTCCGTGCAGCGCATTTTGAGCAGGGTGTTACTTTTGCACAGGCTGATAAAAACCGGAAAGGTGTCCGTGGCAATGTGGTTCTCGCGTTCACGGTAACGGCTGCTTATGGCTGCCAGTACGGGCGTCTGCACCCGTCCCAGTGAGTTGTTTCCCGTTCCGGTCGCCTGGCAAAGGGCATAGCTGGCGTTGAGACCCAGTACCCAGTCCGCCTTGTTGCGGCTGTCCGCTGCCAGAAACATGCGGTCATACAGGCTGCCGGGCTTGAGGTTGCCCATTCCCTCCAGCACGGCTTCGTCCGTAAGTGACGAGATCCATAGACGGCGGTAGGGTTTCCTGCATTCCAGATACCGGTAAAGGTACCTGAACACCATTTCCCCCTCCCGGGAGGTGTCGGTGGCCGCGATGATACTCTCGCAGGCGGCGAATACTTTCTCGATCACTTTCAGCTGGAGGACCGCGTTGATGTCCGGTATCCATCCCGTATCGGTCTTGATGTGCTTTATCATCAGCCTGAAGGGGGCGGGATTTATCGGGAAGTCCCCGCGTTCCGGGCGGTCCATCCCGTAATCCTTTGGCATGGCCAGTGAAAGCATGTTGCCGAAGGTCCATGTCACCATATACCCGTTCCCGCTCATGTATCCGTCCTCTCTGGTATGTGCTCCCAGAATTCTAGCTATCTCTTTTCCCACATTGGGCTTGTCTGTCAATATCGCAATCATGTTCTTTTTCCATTTGATGTTCCCCGTACCTTCGCAATAAAACCGGTACGGGGAAATTGTGTATACTTTTGATTCAGTCTGTTCGGGTCAGGGATTATCCGCCGGCTTCGCTTTCCGCTTCGGGACTGATCCCGTTGATTTCCACTACCGGCTTTCTGTCCGTCCCCACCGTGATCCTGAGGGTGGCGTCCATTGTTATGCGGAGTGTGGGAGTGTGGATTTTCAATGGGACGGTTTCCGTTTCCTCCCCTTGCAGGAGCAGTTCCATGTCCCCGCTTCTTTCCAGTTCTTCTTTGTGGATACCGATGGTCTCCAGTTCTTTCCAGTCAATGTCTTCCTTTCTGAATATCCGGTTGTCATTCTGATTCATGTCTTTTTCTCTGATGAATGGTTAATGATTCTTTTTTGTATTCTTCTTATACGGCCTGTCTGCTTCCTTTTTTCTGTTCTTGCTGCCGGTTTTGCGTGTCGTCTGCCTGTGCGGCACGCCGGGCCGTATTGCGGCGTATGTCCGGGTTTTCCTGGAAGTATTGCAGCTGTCCGGAATTTGCGTTCACTTTCAGGTAGGAACTGAATGTCTTGTTGTTGGCGCTTTTCAGGTCCGATACGAGTATGGCTTTTCCGTCCTGCAGGTTGGCCCGTTCCTGCGCCGTGAATACATGCCCGTATACTTCCGCCGGAACGACCGGCACCTGGCGCTCGCTGAAACCGTCCGGTGTACGCGAGTATTGCGGCCTGCCCGTATTCATGTCCAGTTTGACGAAGGAGGAGAACTCTTCCCCCTTGCGGTTGATCATGTTTTCAAGGAAGACGGGTTGTCCCTTGCGCAGCGCCTCCTTGTCCTCGGGAGTCAGTAGCACGTTGCAGATTTCCTTCGGGATGTATATTTCCCCGTTCTCCGGATTATGTCGTGTATATTGCGGTCGGCCGGTCACCTTGTCCAGCGTGACGAAAGAGGAGAACAGTGCTCCGTCGGTGCGTTTCATATCCTCTACAAGGATGGTATGTCCTTCGCTGAGCATTTTGATCTGGTTGGGTGAAAGTTGTACGCCTCCCAGGCTCTGCTGGTTGAACCCCTTGCTTTCCGGATAGATGAATTCCAGCCCCCTGCGTTCCGCGCTGTATTGGAGTGTGGCGTCGAACGGCTTTCCGTTTTTTGAGGTCATTCCGTCCACATATACCGGTTGTCCTTCCTTCAGCGCGTTTATTTCATCCGCTGTCAGTCTGATGCCTTTCACTTCACTTGGTATGTACACGTTTTCCTGCCGTACGGCAACCAGCTCGTTGGTATTCTTGTCAATGGAGATGAGACAGGGTGTATAGGAACCCCCGTTCAGGTTCAGTTCCGCCACGCGTCCCATGTTTCCTGTCTCACGGAGGTTCTTCTTGTCCTCTTCCGTGAAGATGTGCCCGAAATAGGGCCTTTCCAGCTCCGGTTCCTTGCGGATGCCGTGGATACCCAGACCGATCTGCCCGTCCGGCATGGTGATGAATGAGAGGCGTGCGTCCAGTTTGACCCTGGCACCTGTCAGCGTCAGTGTCAGGGGAACCAGTTTGTTGGTTTTGTATCCTTTCAGCATGGAATCCAGCAGTCCCTGTTGTTCGAGGGAAGTTTTGGAGACGCCCATCTTTTCCAGTGCGTCCCAGTTTACCATATTCTCGTCATAACGGTAGCGTGGTGCCTGCTGTTCCTGCGGTTGTCCTGTTGAAACTGTCGGTTGTGGTGTCTGCTGTGGTCCTTGTTCCTGCGGGTTTTGTTTTTGTTTCTTTGCCATCGTTTCTGTTTCTTTTTCGTTTTTACTCTGTTCCTTGTTTTCTCTCGGCCGGATTTCGTAGCGTTTGAGGAACTCTTTTACTGCGTCCGTTTCCTTGCCTTGTGACAAATCCTTGATTGCCTGCTTGTTCTGCTTGTAATCATGGATGGTCATTCGTATGAGCCTGAAATGTGTCGGTTCCTTGAGCTGGCTCCAGAAGTTCCTGATGAAGTTTTCGAGGATACTGGAGTTTTTCTCGAATTTCAGAAAGGAGTTTTCGTTCTTTTCCTCGGCGGGAACCGTTTTGGCCTTTCCTTTCCCGTCAATTTCGCTGACGGCTTGTACGCCGGCTTTGGGGTCCTCTTTGTTGTGGACGAACAGCAGTTCGTTGATTTGTTCCACATAGGGCTTTTCTTTGGCGGATTTTTGCATTTTGCGTGTCCGCTTCGGTTTTTCTATCACTTCTTTTTCTTGTGCCATGATCCATCATTTTGAGATTAATGTTTTCGTTTGACAGTCCAAATGTAGAAGCTAAAATTGAATAAGGTGCTGATTTTCAAAATGGTGACATCACGTGTCGTTAGATGTCAGCAGATGTCATTCAAAGGAAAAAATGATGGTGGAAAAAGGGAATAAGGAAGAAAAGAAATACACAAGCCGGTTGATAAGGTGAGAGAAATTTATGTAGAACAGAGGGAGCCGGAGTCCCTGTCTTTATTGGGGACAGTTTTTCTTTAATTATGAATTTACTTTGGGAACTGTGCAGTTTGTGTAATATTGTAGAGATGCTGGTAAAAAGAAGGGGATGGTGGAAATGTGATCTATGCGTCACGTCGGTCGCAGTTAGTCCCTATAATCCTTCCATTAAATCAGAAACGTGGTCGGAGCGTTTTTTTTCAAAGGAATTTTCTCCGACGAAGTCGCGAAGAAAACTTCTTTGAAAAACGTAAGCCGGAACGTGAAGACAAGACGTTTTTGATTTATCTTTGTATAGGGAGTAGCTGTCTTTTTAAGAGAGATTATAATTACAAGATTTGATATTTAATGACGGAAAAGTTTGAAATAGATAGAATAAAGTATTCACATGTAGTTGGTTATTTTGTCATAGTTTTATGAGGACAGCCTAAAAGAGGGGAGTGTAGGATATGTCAAACACAGTAGAATAACTTGATTTTATGAAGGTTGTACTCAAACATATATCGGGAACTGAGTTGGTTTTAAAGAAAACTGATTGTTTTAATGGTAATCATATTACTTCCATATTCAAGTTTGGGGGACATTACATTTGGGTTATCCAAGAATTATTTATATACTTTTCTAAATGGATGATATAAATAGTAAATAAATTCTATTAGACTGTTCAAGGGCACATATTATTGCTTTTTTTACAGAATATTTATGAGATCAAACTTCTTTTGTTTTTGTGTAATCTTTTGGTAATACACCGAATTTCTGTTTAAAACATTTGGCGAAGTAAGAAGAACTGGTAAAACCTAATTGTAAGGCAACTTCATTGATACGCATTCCTTCGGATAGATATTGGGCAGCCATGTTCAGACGATAATTCAACACATACGTATTGGGTGTCATACCAGTGACGGCCTTGACTTTTCGATGAAAATTGCTACGGCTCATATTGATTTTTTCTGCCAGATTATTTACGGAATAATCAATGTCGTCCAATTGTTCTGCCAATATCTCATCCAGCGTTTTAATGAAGTCCATATCCTTCGAAGAAAATGCATATTTTTCCGGCTCAGACATACTGTCGTTTGTTTTTGGAAAAACGCTTAGTAATTGATGGAAGGCCAGTCGTAATGTCATCAGATTCTCAACTTGTTTATGTAGTTGTTTGATTGAGAATGGTTTTTCCATGTATACGTCTGCTCCGTTTTCCAATCCTTCTATTTTGGCAGACAATGTAGTCTTAGCTGTGAGCAGGATGACCGGTATGTGAGAATATTCAATGTTTGATTTTATCTGATGACATAATTCTATACCGTCCATTTCCGGCATCATAACGTCACTGATAATCATGTCGATATTCTCTTCCGCCAATAATTCCAAGGCTTTCCGACCATTCTCGGCACATCTTACATGGTACCATTGTTGTAAGGAATTACGTGTTATATTCAACAAATCCAGATTGTCTTCCACTAATAAGAGTGTAATCTTTTCTTTTTCTATATCTACTTCCTTGTTTGTTTCCATTTCGCAAATATCTTCCTTATGTGCTGAGTTTTCATTCACAGTGTCGGTTATGTTTACTCTTGGAAGAGACAGGATAAAAGATGAACCGCCGGAGGGTATATCTCGTAGTGACAATGTTCCTTTGTGGGCTTCAGCCAATATTTTGGAGAAAGCCAACCCGATACCTGTTCCTTTGCCGGAAGGAGCATCCGGTACTTGATAGAACAATTGGAAGATTTTTTCCTGCTGGTCTTTGGGCACACCACATCCGTCATCGTTTACCTGAATCGTGATTGTATCCTCCGTAGTCTTCAATTTTAATTCTATGTGTGATTGGGCATATTTTATTGCATTTCCTAATAAATTGACTATGACAGTTCTTATTTTGTCAATATCGATAGAAATATATATATCTTCTGTCGGGAGAACGATTGACAGTTCAATATCCTTCAATGCCGCAATATTATGGAATTGTTCATAGATGGAGGCAAGTTGGAGATTCAGATGGCAAGGTTTGGGATTTAATTGCACTCCATTACTTTCTATTTTTTGAAAGTCGAGGAGCTGGTTGGTGATATTCAACAGATAATTTACATTCTTATCGATCATCGACACATATTCATCCTCCCTCTTATTTTCTCGTAATTTCTCCAATGGCAGGCAAATCAGACTGAGCGGCGTACGTATTTCATGTACGAGGTTGACGAAGAAGTTGACTTTTAGTTTATAAGTCTCCTTTTCTTTGGCAAGGTTGAATTCTTCCATCCGCCGTTTGTACTTGCGTTTGACATATAGATTCCAGCGATATCCTGCGTAGATAATGATACTTGTCAGGAGTAATGAATAGGCTATGTATGCCCAAGAGCTCTGCCACCATGGCGGTGTGATTATAATCTTCAGCATCGTAGTTTCCCGGTTCCACTCTCCATCGTTATTCGAACCGTTTAGCATAAATGTGTATTCACCGGGAGGTAGGTGATTGTAAGATACAGAGTTGGTAGTTGTATTTCGAATCCATGCCGGGTCTATTCCTTTCAGTATATAGTTGTATTGGTTTCTTTGTGACTCTCCGTAACTCAGGGCTGCAAAATCAAGGGTGAAACTATTCTTCTGGTAGGGCAATCTGATTTCTTTTTTCAGATAGAGAAGTTCTTCATGAATGTTTGCCGCTTCCTGAGAGGTATTCTCGTCATTGGAATAGGGGAAATGGATGTCAGTCACATATACTTGTGGGACATACGTGTTTTTTGTTATCTGTTCGGGGATGAAAGCGTTGAAACCATTGGTGCCACCAAAATACAACCTGCCGTCTGATGTTAATAAAGAAGCGCCGGCAATGAATTGATTGCTCAGTAAACCGTCATTGAAGGTAAATAAGCGTGCATGGTTTGTTTTCCGGTCGATTTTATACAACCCTTTTTCTGTCGAAATCCAGAAGTTACCGTTCCGGTCTTCTTCGATGGAATAGATGGTTACATTCTGTAATAGCCTGTTTTCGGGACAGTTGTTGACAAAACGTTTCTGTTCTGGAGAGAAATAGCATAGTCCGTTTCCATTGGTTCCCAGCCACATTACCCCTTTACTGTCTTCGAACAAGGTCGTTATGGTATTGTCGGGAATTATCGAGGAGTTGCCTCTTTGTTCATAGTGTTTCCATTGCCCGTTTGGATAATAGCAGAAAGCTCCCAAGTTGGAGGTGGCAATCCATAGATTTCTGTTGGAATCTTCATATATATCGGTCACGGGAGTCATGGCTCCTATGTATATATTCACAAAGAAATTATCCTGTTCTTCATTGTAGGTGCAAAGACCCATGCTGGTTCCTATGTAAATGTTGCCTTTATGGTCGTTGCCGATTGACATAACATTGTTGCTTGAGAGTGTTTTCGTCATACGGTCGGAATGGATGTAATTTCTTGTAACTCCGGTTTTCAGGTCGTATCTGAACAGTCCGTTTTCATGTGTGCCAATCCAAAGCCGTTCACCGTCCAGATGTAAAGTACTGATGTTGTATTTTCTTTCAGTATACGGAGATAATACACATTCCGTCATTCTTTGTGTCTGCGGTCGGTAGAGCCATAATCCGTGTTGGGTGCCTATATACACCTCTCCATTCTCTGTTTCGCAAAAAGTGTTGACGCCTTGGGCGGTTTTCTGTACCATGGGGATGATGTGATGTTCAAATCTCCGTAATTGCCGCGGCATGTAATTCACCCCTCCGTTTGTTGCCAGCCAAAGAGTTCCCTCGGCATCCAGCATCATTGCGTTTACTACCGGATTACTCATGGCATATTCGTCTGCAGTTTCTACTTTCTTCCATTCTTTGCTTTGCCTGCCGAAAAGGAAAAGTCCCGCATTCGTGCCTATCAATAGTTGTTCGCTGTCATATTCTATCATGTAGAGGATAGAGGCAGAGGGAGGAAGCAGATAACTTTTTACTGTTTTTTCTTTTTCGGAATAACACTTCAGTATATTTTCAGTACTGAACCAGATGCCTTCTGACGTACTTAACAGAGCATTTACTTTCTTTTTTTCTTCTGCTTCGTCCGTAAGTGTGGAAAGGGTAGACAGGAAGTACCCCATCCGGTCGAATACAAATATTCCTTTGTGTATAGAGGAAATATAGATACGTCCGTCCACTCCCTGACAGATATCTTTGGCGAATGAGGTTTGTAGAATGTTCTGTCGCAGGATATTTGTCTGTGGATTGTATACAAATATACCTTGCCCCAGGGTGGCAATCCAAATCAATCCATTGTCCGACTTCCATATTTCGGTCACTTCACAACTGACAAATACATCGTATCGTGTTTTCTTGTCGAAAAAAGAGAAATCATCCGTAGAACGGTGATAGATATATACACCATTATTGGTGCCTATCCATATGTCCTGATTATCTTCCATCAGAGAAGATATAAAGTTATTCCCCAATGAGCGGGAAACTCCTTCCACATGTCGATATGTCCGGCTCGTATATCCGTCATAGCGATTCAGACCGTTACTTGTTCCTATCCAGATAAAACCATAAGAATCCTGAAGAATAGACCATACCGTGTTGTGTGATAGACCATCGGATACTTGGTACTTTTTGAAAGGAAAAATGACGGAGGCTGACAGAGGTCCTGTAAAAAGAATGATATAAAAGAAAAAAATAAATATGCTTTTCATGATATTTCCAATTCTACATTGTTTCAGATATTCTCTGAAACGAAATCATCATGGAACAAAGATATATATTTTCTGGTAACATGCAATAATGTGGCTTTTGAAAATTGAGGCGAGGGTGTTCCAAAACACCCTCTTCCTGCTTTTTGTTATCCTTAATCTTGTTTTACCTTTAACACTGCTGTCATACTTTCTTTGCCCAAGTAAAAAAGTTTGGCTTTGATCGCTTCCGTTTGGCAGTCTACGGGAGTTTCCCATAGTGGAGAATCTTCCGTCGGTTCCGTTCCGTCCGTAGTATACCGTATCTGTCCTTCATGAATGGAAGTGTTGGCATATAGCTTTCCGTCTTTCAGACACAGTCCCGGATATGGTAAACGGAAGTGGATACCGTTTTGAGCCCAATGGGGCATCTCTTTCCGGCTGATTTTCCGATAGAATTGTATCAAATCCTGCTCGTATGCCTGTGCTTCTGTGTTTCCTGATAAGCTTTCCCAAACCGGATGTGCATTCCAGCCACGTTCTGCCAGTCCCATTATTTTAGGAAATGTATAATATTCTACTTGTTGGTAATTCCGGATGGTTTCTGTAAATAGTTGTGCTTGTACGCCTTTGATTCGTTGTTTTCCCGATGCGGTCAGGACGGTTTTACCGATTTCCATGGAATCGGGCGACACTGGATGTCCTGCCATTGTGGTACGTGAAGAGCGGTATACCCGATACGGCAGCATGGAGAAGGATTTGGATTCGTCTACATATCCTGCCCAAAAGTGTCCCGGTTCGTCAGTATGAGGGTCGTAAGCCAGATCCAGATAGAAGTTGTTCACGTTGCAAAGAATCACCGGATAGCCGTTGTTGGCTATTTGATAAGAAATCTCGTCTGTTCCCCATTCGGCAACCGTGCTCCAGCAATAGATGCCACCGACCCGCGGAGTGAGAGTGGCATGCGTTTCCGTACGATGCCCTAATGCAGCTTCCTGCCAACCGCCGAATGAAATACCCTGTTGTTGCAGGCATTCGGATACACGGGTGATGAAATATTCCGCCAAGTCGTGTGTCCGTGACATTCCTTTCTCCTTCATCAGTTGCATGCATAGGGGGGAACCGGTCCAGGCCCCTTCCGCAACTTCGTCACCGCCGACATGAATCATTGTCAGAGGGACACCTGCTTCGCGATACATCTCTTTTATTTCCCGTACCACCTTTTCTATAAAACGGTAGGTGGAAGGCATTGCCACGTTCATAACATTGTCCGTATACCATTGTGCGGAGATATATCGGGAACTATCCTGCGGGTCATGTAGCATATATTCGGTAGCCTTCTCCGGGTTCGAACCGATGTATTTTTCATACCGTGCCTTCATGGCTGTGATGGCCGCCCGTGCGTGTCCCGGTGACTCTATTTCCGGAATTACCTGTACATGCCGTTCGGCAGCATAACGCAACAGGTCGATGAATTCGGCACGACTGTAGAAGCCGTTTCCCGATGTAGGGGCATTCGGATCGTATCCGTTTTCATAAGCAGGATACAGGCATTCGGCTTCATCCGTAGTGTGTCCGCGGCGTGCTCCTACCGAAGTAAGTTCTTCCAGCCCGGGTATCTCCAGACGCCAGCCTTCGTCGTCCGAGAAATGAAAATGAAATGTGTTAAGTTTATAAGATGCAGTGATGTCTATCAACTTCTTCAGGTTCTCTGCTGTGGTGAAGTTCCGGACGATATCGAGCATTTGTCCGCGGTACAAGAGGTCGGGATAGTCACGGACAGATACAGCTTGCAGTCGCAATGTCTCTACCTGTCCTTTCAACATTGCCAGCAGGGTCTGTGTTCCGTTGAAGATGCCATGCGATGTCCTGCCTTTCACGATTGCTTGGCGGTTGTTGATGTCCAGTTCGTAGTACTCATCGTTTGGTACTTCCTGGTCTTCGGGAAGATATTCCAATAGGATGCTTTCCTCTGCTTCCGTTGTTACTTCCACTCCGTATGTATTTTCCAGTTTTTCTTTCAGCAATTTTCCTTCATTGGCAAAGTCTTTGTGGAATGACAGGGCAATCTTGCTTCCGATAAGCATCTCACCTTCGGCAGGTATGGCTTGTTTCACTGCCGGTAAGATATCAACGGGACGTAATTCCTGTAAAGGGTACTGTTGCAAACGTGCATTTGTTTCATAAAGCCGATGCAGGAAGGCGGTTTGTGCCTCGGTTGGAGCCAACGGTATGATACGTAACTCCACCGGTAATGGCCGTCCCTTTCCCACACCCGACTGGCTTATCCAATAGCTACCTTCGGGAGCATGTGAGGTTTTGGGCACTGCACCGTCACACTGAAATGTTACCCGCATCGAATCACCCGGGGCCAGTGAAGTGAATTCTGCGGTTGGATATATCTTGTGATAGGTGCCGCTAATCCATTCTACTTTTACCTTCGGTGATGTTTCTTGTTGTATATGGTGGGGGAGTTGTGCATAATAAATCACCCAGTCTTTACCGACCGGAGCGTCCGAAAGATTTTTCAATATAAAGGAGTTTTCGTACGTTCCTTCTTCGGGATGGATTTCACCCATTTCCCAAGTCAGCGATAAAGGAGCATCTACTTCCTTGGCGGGCTTGCATCCGCTTGTCCATATTAGCAATAGGAGCAAGAATCCTGCTACATAAAGTTTTTGTTTCTTCATATATCCGTGCATATTTATATACTTCGCGTTTGATTGTTGCAAATAACCGAAGTTTTATGAGAAATTCAGGCTAATATTCTGCATAAAAAAGACAAAATTCTGCCAAATATAGGTTTAGCACAGTATTGCGAAAACAATTTAATATCTTTTTGCTTGGATTATGAGAATGGCAGAATTTTAGCTTTTTATTGTAAAATAATGTTCTGAATTCTTGGTTGGATTGCCTTAATTTGCAAACACTGAAGATCATATTTATTAATCTTTTTAATTTTTTTATTTTATGAATAAACACCTAATTGTAGTATTGATTTGTTACTTATTCTTTATTGGTTGTAAGGATAATAAGGTTGATATTACTCAGTATGACCCATCTCAACCAATAGTGTTTACGGATTTCACTCCTAAAAGAGGAGGGATGCGAACCCGCTTGTATATTGAAGGTAGTAATTTTGGCAGTGATCCTGCTAAAGTTCACATTACGATTGGCGGAGAGAAAGCCAAAACTATCGGTGTGGATGGAACAAGCATTTACTGTATGGTTCCCCCAAAGGCTTTTGACGGCAAAATTAATGTCCGTGTAGACGGGCCGGACGGGAATGTTGTTACAGACTATACATTTGAAGAGGAATTCAAATATACTCCTGCAACAATTATAGGTACTATGTTGCGTAGGGTAGATGAAGATGGAAATTCTCCCTGGCAGGAAGGCTCGTTTGACGAAGGCGCCTCTCTTCCATCCAACGACTGTCTGGTGTTTGACCCGAAGTATAAAGAAGGAGATGACAGGTTGCTTTTTTCTGCAAACTGGACGAATGGTCTTCATTTGGTAAACCTGACACAACGGACTGTGAAACGTCTCTTTCCACGTACAGGATATAATACGATGTATTCTTTCACTTTTACAATGGAAGGAGATACATTGTTGTTTACCGATGACCATGGTTATGACGGTACTACTCGGGCAAACATTTATTATGCTCTCCGTCGTGAAAATTTCAGACGGATTCGTCCCTATAATTACGGAAGGACATCTTATAGTGTAATATGTATGAATGACGGAACTGTCTTTTATAGTGTTTGGTGGAATGGAAAAGTCTATAAAATGGTACGTAACGGAGATATTCCTAATGTGGACAGTAATGCAGAAGAACAATTCAGTTTAAGTGCGATATCGAATGTGGAGGGATCGCGTTCGGTATTGATAAAACATCCGTCCAATAAATTTATATATTTGATTTCCAGTAATGTCGGTGCAGTTATCAGATCGAATTATAACGAAGAAACTAAGACATTTGGCAAACCGACTATTGTTGCTGGAGTGATTGAGGAAAAAGGTTGTCAGGAAGGAGTTGGAACCAGTGCCCGATTCAATACTTTGTGGAACGGTGTGTTTGTTAAGAACAAAGACTATGGCGAAGGAGTGGGGCCTGACAAGAACCAATACGATTTCTATGTTTGTGACAAAGAGAATCATTGCATCTGGAAAATCGATCCATATGGAATAGCCACCATTATAGCCGGGCGGAGTAACAGGAATGCTGATGGTAAAGTCAAGGGCTATGTAGATGGTGATCCGTTGCACGAAGCGCGTTTTGATGGTCCCGCCGGTTTGGCTTACGACCCTATAGACGAAACATTCTACATTGGAGATATAAACAATAAAGCTATTCGTTATATGACAACAGAATAATACTATATTAAGCACAAATGAGTATGAGAAATATAATCTTATTATTTTTATTGATAGTAGGTTGCGCCACTTCAGTCTACTCTCAAAACGAGCAAACTTCGTATGAAGTGACGGGAATTGTCACGGATGTAAATAAAGGGCCTTTGGTCGGTGTAAACGTAACGGCGAAGAACATTCCGGGATTTGGTACGGTAACGGATATAAACGGGCGTTATAGAATAAAAGTCCCTCACTATTCTTTTTTGATATTTTCTTATGTAGGCTTTGAAAAGCAGGAAGTTTTTGTGAAAGAAGACAAAAATATCAATGTGATTATGCAAGAATCGAAAGAAACCGTTTACGATGATGTTGTTATCACAGGAACCGGTGTTCAGAAGAAAGTGACCATGACGGGTGCCGTTACTACGGTCGATGTGTCTCAACTGCGTACCCCTACTGCAAGTATCACGAATGCCCTTGCCGGTAACGTGGCGGGTGTGATGGCGCGCCAGACCTCCGGACAACCGGGAGACAATATTTCCGAGTTTTGGATTCGTGGTATCTCCACTTTTGGTGCCGGAGGAGGTGCATTGGTGCTAGTGGATGGTTTTGAACGTAGTATGAATGAAATCAATGTGGAAGATATCCAAGATTTCTCTGTGTTGAAAGATGCTTCAGCAACTGCCATTTACGGTTCACGAGGTGCAAATGGTGTAGTTCTGATTACTACTAAACGTGGTAAAGAAGGAAAACTTCGTGTCAATGCCAAATTGGAAAGCTCTTATAATATGCGTACCATGACTCCTGAATTTGTGGATGGACCCACATATGCACGTTTAACGAATGAAGCTTTGCTTGCCCGCAACCAATCTCCAGCTTATACCGACAGCGATTTGTTGTTGTTTGAGAATGGTTTGGATCAAGACCTGTTCCCCAATGTGAATTGGATGGATATGATATTGAAAAAGGGGGCTCCCACTTATCGTGCCACTATCGACTTGACGGGTGGCGGTACCATAGCACGATACTTCATTTCTGCCAGTTATGTAAATGAAGGCGGTATGTATGAGACCGATCGTGCAATGAAGGACTATAACACCAATGCCAACTATCATCGCTGGAATTACCGTATGAATATAGACATCGATTTGACAAAAACTACGTTGATAAAACTTGGTGTTGCAGGTTACTTGGACAAACAGAATTTGCCGGGTGCTCAGTATCATGAAATCTGGAAGTCATTAATGGGATACAATCCGGTTGCTTCACCGGTGCAGTATAGTGACGGCAAATGGGCGGCAGTCGGTAATTCGGGAAAAAGAAATCCGTGGGTACTGACTACTCAGCAAGGGTATCAGGAAACATGGAAAAACAAGATACAGACTACAGTGAATCTTGAGCAAGATTTGAAGTTTATCACACCGGGATTGAAGTTTTACGGACGTTTCGGTTTCGATACCTATACGGAGAATGTGGATAACCGTTACAAATGGCCGGAAAGTTGGTTGGCAGAACGTCAGCGCACTTCCGACGGAGAACTCCAGTTCAGAAGAATAGAACAGGAAAAACTGATGGACGGAACGATGTATTCGACCGGAAAACGGTATGAGAATCTGGAAGCAGAACTGCACTACAACCGCACATTCGGCGACCACATGGTAGGAGCTGTTATGAAGTACTCGCAGGATAAGCTTACTAACACATCGCCTAACAATCATACCGCCACGTATGATAAGATTGTGCAGAGTATCCAAAAGCGTCACCAGGGAATTGCAGGACGCTTTACCTACGGATGGAAATATCGCTACTTTTTCGACTTTAATTTTGGTTACAACGGTTCTGAGAACTTCGCCACAGGCCATCAATTCGGATTCTTCCCGGCCTATTCCGTTGCATGGAATATTGCAGAAGAACCCATCGTGAAGAAACACCTCAAATGGTTGAATATGTTTAAACTGCGTTACTCTTACGGTAAGGTGGGTAATGATAAGATAAGTAGTGATGATGTAGAAGATGAGGTAAGGAAGCGTTTCCCGTATATATCGAAATTTAGCGAAGATAATAAAAACTCCTATTTTTATGGTGATATAGGTGCAGGCGGTTATTATTATACCGGATTGACTTATTCGAAAGTGGCAGCAAGAAACATTACCTGGGAGGTGGCGAAGAAGCATGACCTTGGACTCGACTTCTCTATGTTTGACGATAAGCTGAGTGGTACGATTGACTATTTCCACGAACAACGTGATGGTATTTACATGCAGCGTTGGTATATTCCCCGTATCATAGGTTTGGATCATATTGCAGACCAGCCGTATGCGAATGTGGGTGCTGTGTTGTCTGAAGGGTTTGACGGTAATATTGCTTATAACCAGAAATTGGGAGAGGTAGACTTTACCGTACGCGCCAACCTGACCTATAGCAAGAACAAAATCAAGAATTACGATGAAGAGAACAGCCGTTATCCGTATAAAAGGAATTATGGGTTCCGTGTAGATCAGGCACGCGGTTACATAGCCGAAGGGTTGTTTAAGGACTATGAAGAAATTCGTAACAGAGCTTCACAAGGTTCGAATGTCATGCCGGGAGATATCAAATACAAAGACGTCAATGGTGACGGAAAGATAACAACTGATGACCAAGTGCCTATCGGTGCGACTACTCGTCCTAATATGATTTATGGATTCGGTGTATCTGCACAATGGAAAGGGTTTGATGTGAACGTTCATTTCCAGGGAGCCGGCAAGTCTTCATTCTTTATCGACGGATTTACCGTATATCCGTTTAAAGAAGGTTCTTGGGGTAATATTCTGACAGATGTAGTTGGAAACTACTGGTCATTGGGAGTCAACGAGGATCTGAATGCCAGATATCCGCGTTTGAGCTATGGCGGTAATGAAAACAACTATTGTCCTTCTACTTATTGGTTGCGAAACGGATCATATCTTCGTCTGAAAAACGTGGAATTAGGTTATAATATTCCGAAACGTTTGGTGAACAAGATTCGATTGGATCGTGTGCGTTTGTATCTGATGGGGACAAATCTGTTGACTTTCTCCAGCTTTAAACTTTGGGATCCGGAATTGGGCAGTTCTAACGGACAGCAATATCCGTTATCCAGAACAGTAACCGTCGGACTTACAATAGGACTCTAAATCAATCATTAAAATAAAAGACATGAAAATAAGTAAATATATTTTAGGGGGAGTAGTGATGCTCGGCTTGGGGCTTACTTCCTGTTCCGATTATCTGAATGTAGATCGCTTTTTCAAAGACCAACAAACTACGGAACGCATTTTCTCGGACAAAGACTATACACTTCGATGGCTGTCATTCTGCTATAGCCGCTTACATGGAGATAACCTGGATGTGGGACACAGTGAAGTATGTCCTTTTAATTTCTCGGACGACCATGTATTTAGTGAATATGGAGACAGGTTTTCGAAGTTCAAACGTGGCGAATATTTAAATTCCTTAGGTGGGCATAATGCCTGGACATTCTCGTATGAAGGGATTTATCAAGCTTCCATACTGTTGAATGAATTGCATGAGAATAATGATCTTACTCCTGAAGAAGTGACGGACGTAAGAGGGCAAGCTCGTTTTCTACGTGCTTATTTCTACTGGATGCTGTTGAGAAAGTTCGGTCCTGTGCCTATCCTGCCACCGGAAGGAGCCGATTATACCAAATCGTATGATGAACTTTCGTATCCGCGTAACACCTATGAGGAGTGTGTGGAGTTCATTACTTCGGAACTGGAAATTGCAGCTACCGAACTGTTCGAGAAAAGAGATAACATGAATATCGCCCGCCCGACCAAGGGAGCCGCTCTTGCTGTACGTGCTAAAGTTTTCCTTTACGCAGCCAGCCCGTTGGCAAATGGAAACACGGAAATGGCAGACTTTACCAATATGGACGGCAAGAAGTTGATTCCACAAGAATACAAAGAGGAAAAATGGGCGATAGCCGCTGCTGCAGCCAAAGACATGATTGATTATGCGGAAGCGACCGGACTGTATAAATTGTATACTTTTGAAAAACGTTCGGTAAGTATGGATGAGGCTTATCCACCTACTATTGAACCGCCTTACCATAAAGAATACAGCAATCTTCCTTTTCCGAATGGCTGGGCGAATATAGATCCGTTTGAATCATACCGTTCTATTTTTAATGGCGACGTATATGCCGCTGAAAATCCGGAACTGATTTTCTCCCGAATAGCTAATGGTAAAAATAATGGCTTAGGCTCAGACTTCTCAATGGTAAATTTGGTAAAGCACCAGTTACCTAAAACTCTAGGAGGGTACAACTGCCACGGGGTGACCTTGAAACAGTGTGAGGCTTATGACATGGCGGACGGTAGACCGTTTGATAAAAAATATTATGAAGAGTATTATGGCAAGTATACGGATGAATCGAATCACAAGTACGATCATTTAAGGAATGATGTATGGTTGGGATATGCCGACCGCGAACCTCGTTTCTATGCTTCGGTGGCTTTTAATGGAGCTGTATGGCACGCTTTGAGTGCGAGAGACGAAAACGGAGGAAAGGAACATCGAAATAAGCAAGTCTGGTATTATCGCGGAGAGGATAATGGGCGTGTCAACGGAACCGACCAATGGTGCATTACCGGGTTGGGCGTTATGAAATATGTAAATCCGAATGATGCCGACAGATACGGTGGAACTATTTATCAGAAAACGGAACCTGCACTTCGTTATGCAGACATATTATTGATGTATGCTGAGGCACTGAACAATATTTCTGAAGGAACACATTATGTCGTGTCTAAATGGGATGGAAGCGGAACTTACGACATTTATCGTGACAAGGAACAGATGCGCCGCGGGGTGAAACCGATCCGTATGCGTGCCGGTATGCCCGATTATGACGAAGATGTCTATGCGGATCCGAAGAAATTCTTTGAAAGAATCGTTCATGAACGTCAGATTGAATTCTTTGCGGAAACTCAGCGTTACTATGACTTGCGCCGTTGGAAAATAGTAGAGGAACACGAAGGTGAGCAAATCTATGGATGCAACACGCTGATGGACAAAGCAAACAGAGATATGTTTTATGTGCCGGTCAGAGTAAGTGACTTACAGTCTTCTTTCTCTCGCAAACAATACTTCTGGCCTGTGAGCTACGATGAATTGAAACGGAACAAGAATCTGTCGCAAGCTCCGGGATGGCAGTATTATGATTAGTGTTAATGTGGTAAAACTAAAAATTGATATGAGAAAATTATATATTTCAATACTGATGTTAGGTGCTTGTGTAATGTTCGCAGCATGCAATGACGAGTGGAAAGACGAACTTTATGAGAAAATGATTTCTTTCAAGGCACCTGTGGAAGATAATGGCTTGAACGAGATTTATATACGCTATCAGCCGGATGGAAGTGGGATATACCGGTTACCGGTCATTGTCAGCGGTTCGCAGAAAAATAGCCGGGATATCCAAGTGAAGATAAGTGTGGATGAGGATACGCTCCATATACTCAATAAGGAAAGATTCCCCGTAAATCGCGAGGACCTTTGGTATAAGCCTCTTAAGCAACAATATTATTCTTTTGAATCAGACATGTGCAATATTCCGGCAGGAAAGGACATAGAACTTTACCCTATCCACTTCAACCTTACCGGGTTGGAATTGGATGAGAAGTATGTACTCCCGTTGACTGTTGAAGAAGATCCTTCTTATAAGCAGAACACATATAAGGGACGTTATAAGGCGCTTTTAGGCATCAACCTGTTCAATGATTATTCCGGTACCTACAATTCTACGATGATGGATGTCTACATGGAAGGAACGACCGATAATCCTGCTAAAATTGACAAGCGGGTAGCCCGTGTATTTGATGAGAATACCATATTCTTCTATGCCGGTTCAATTTGGGCAGAAGATGAGAATCGTTCTCTTTATAAAGTATTTGTTGAGTTTGAAGAAGGCACAGAGGACACACAAGGTATTCTCAGAGGAAATTTAAAGGTGTATGGTAATTCCGAAGCGGGAACTGACATTCGACCAATAGGAGAGTGCAAGTATGAGAGGCGAGTGGTCCAGCACGAAACTCTCAAGTATTTGGAACGCCATATCACTACATTGGAGTTGAGTTATACTTATACGGATATCACTACAAATCCGACTTTCCCGATAACTTATGAAGTGAGAGGCTCTATGACAATGGAACGGCAGATTAACCCGTTGATTCCGGATGAAGATCAGGCTAATCAATGGTAATTAAGAAAACTTTTTTTAATATGAAGATGAAGAATACATTCATTTGGGCAACATTGTTTGTTGCCCAAATAATGGGCAGCATGGTCTACGGTAAAGTTCTGGATGTACTCTCTCCTGACAAAAACATCAAAGTCAGTATTGAGTTGAAGGATAGAATTTATTATTCCATTTTCTTTCATGATGACGTGTTGTTAAACAATTGCACGTTGGGCATGACACTCCCCAAAGAAGTGTTGGGAGCGAATCCCGTACTGGAGAATGCACAGGAAGGTACTGTGGATGAGACTAGGAGACGGGAGATTCCTTTGAAAAATGCGCTGGTGCGTAATCATTACAATTACTTGCGCATGGATATGGCAGGAAATTATGCTGTAGAGTTCCGTGTGTTTGACGACGGGGTGGCCTACCGTTTTATTACCGACAGAAAAAAGAGGCTGGAAGTCATTGATGAGGAATTCAACATCAATTTTTCTTCCGATTATCGGGCTTATGTGGGTGAAGCGCATGCTTTCTCCACTTCTTATGAGTCGGTTTATACCCGTTTGCAAACGGAAAGTTACGGCGCGGACGATATCATGACTTACCTGCCTGCGTTGCTTGAGCATCCCGACGGTTATAAAATCCTGATTTCGGAGGCCGACCTGGTAGATTATCCTTGTATGTTCTTGAAGAGTACCGGTAATAATGGAATGCACGCCTTGTTTCCCAAATGCCCCGTTCGGTTCGAGGACGACAATGATTACAAGCTTAAGATTGTGGAAGAAGCCCCGTATATTGCCAAGACGTCGGGAGAGAGAAATTTTCCCTGGCGTTTCTTTGTGATAGCGAAACATGAGAAGACATTGGTTGAAAATGAGATGGTGTACAAGCTTTCTGCTCCCTGCGAACTGGAGGATTATAGTTGGGTGACACCCGGAAAATCAAGTTGGGAATGGTGGAATCCAAGTTTGTATAATGTAGGTTTTCGTGTGGGAAGCAATACGCAGACTTATAAGTATTACGTTGATTTTGCAGCGAATATGGGGTTGGAATATATGCTGATGGACGGTGCCTGGATGGCAGCCGCCAGCGACCCATGGACGCCTAATCCGGAAATAAACCTGCCGGAAGTCATCCAATATGCCATGCAGCGCAATGTGAAAGTCCTGCTGTGGTTGAGCTGGCTTACTGTAGAGAAGCATTTTGACCAATTGTTTGCCAGATATGCCATGGCAGGCATATCAGGGTTGAAGATAGACTTCATGGAACGCAGCGACCAGTGGATGGTGAATTTCTATGAGCGGGTGGCTAAAGAAGCTGCTAAGTATAAACTTGTAGTCGATTTTCACGGTTCTTTCAAACCTGCCGGTTTGGAGTGCCGGTATCCGAATGTGCTTTCGTATGAGGCGGTAGTGGGCATGGAGATGGGCAAGCGTTGCGATCCTTCCAACAACATCTGGTTGCCTTTCATCCGCAATGCCGTAGGACCGATGGATTTCACTCCGGGAGCGATGTGCAATGTGCATCCGGAGGAGAACAATTTTGATATCTGGACGCATAAGAATGCCGGTGCGTCGGGGACTCGTGCCTATCAGATGGCGCTGTATGTAGTTTTCGAAAGCGGTCTGCAAATGATGTCGGATAGCCCTACGCTGTATTACCGTGAACGCCCTTGTGCGGATTTCATTGCTGACATTCCTGTGGTATGGGATGAGACGAGGGTACTGGAGGCCAAGTTGGGCGAATACGTTGTCGTAGCCCGTCGGAGTGGGAACAAATGGTTCATAGGCGGCATTACGAATGGCGATCCGCGCACTGTTACGGTGGATCTTGATTTCCTGGCTCCCAACAGGATTTTTCATCTGACTGGTTTTTCCGATGGTATGAATGCCGATCGCTGGGCGATGGATTATGTCAGACAGGAGACGGATATATGTTCTACCACGGTGTTGACATTGAAGCTGGCGCGCAATGGAGGGTATGTCGGAATGATTGAATAAATCAGGCGGATGATTATTTCGCTGATGGATATTGGTTAAGTTTTATTTTTTAATTGTATAATAGCATACATATATATGAGAAAAAGTTTTTTGTTGGCAGTATGGTCCATCGGACTGTTTACTGGCTGCTCACAGACAGATGAATGGTCTGTGGATGATTCGGTGATGGACAACCGGAAGATACAACTTTCTGTTGGAGTAGATAACTTGCAGACACGTGCCGGTTATGATGAGAATAATCTGGATGCATTTCAGTTGATTATTGTCCATCCGAGCAGTGAGATTTTTAGCTACAACCTTTTGATGCAAAAGACAGAGAAGGGATGGAGTAGCACTGATGACGAATCATTGTTTTGGGACCCTAAGGAATCGGCAATGCCTGTATGTGCTTTTGCTCCTGCCCAAAGCGGAGTAAGCCTGACAGAAAGTCTTGCAATAAACGTTCCGGAAGACCAAAGTACGGAAGCTAAATTGAAAAGTGCAGACTTTTTATTAACTAAGAAAAAGGTCAATTTCCTGGAAATCGGAGGTAAACTGGATATCACGTTGAAGCATAAATTGTGCAAACTGCTTATCCACGTTGTGGATGGCGGAGCTGAGGTGAAAGATTTGAAAGTAGTCGGTGCAATTTTGCAAGGAACCTGCGACCTGACTCAGGAAGCCCCCGTTGTAACGCCTGTTGCTACTGCCGGAGCGGCTTCAGTTACACCATTAAAGAATGCTGATAATACTTATGAATGCATTCTGTTGCCGCAAGATGCCGGAAAGCTGGCTGTTGCTTTTACTATTGGCGATGTATTTTACGAATGGAAATTCAAGCAAGCTCAACTGGCTGAAAGCGCCTGTTATGAACTGACTATCGATGTAGCCACTTCCGAAACGCAGCTAAAAGCCATCAACTAATTGCCAACAATTAATTACTAATCAAGAAGAACATACTAATATGAAATCATTTAGATATTTTTATTTGCTTGCAGCCCTTATGGCATTTTCGGCATGCGGCGATGATGATGAAGCATCGCAAGAACAGGACCTGACAACCACTGGCGGTAAGGTGTTAATAAATGCTGTGGTGGAACCAAACTCTCTCTTTACGCGCAGCAATCCTATGGGAGAAGATGATGCCCAGCAGGGCGCTTTCAACCAGGGCGACAAGCTTGCTATAAGTTGCGGTGACGATGCTCCCGTGATATACACTAAGGGTTCGGATAAGATTTGGACAGCCGGAGAGAATAGCTTGATGTGGGCGGATTCCGGTCAGGAAACGGTAGTCTACAAAGCCTATTATCCTGTGGGGGCGAATGCTTCTTTCGACACTTTTGTTTTGCCTGACGACCAGTCTACAAGCGAGAATATTGCCAATGCGGACTACATGACCACTAAGACGGTGTTATTAGAAAAAGCGGCTGATGGCGTATTGAAACTGAATATGCATCGTCGGACAGCGCGGGTTATCATCAACATACTCGGTGTTGAGGAGAAATTGGGTGCTGTAAAGTCATTGAACATCTATTCGCAGTATTCTTCAATCTCTTCTGCTGGGACCGAAGGACTGCCTAAGCCAATCAAGCCGTATAAAGCGGAGGATACATATACTGCTTTGGTACTGCCGGGTGAAGGTGGCGATGCGGAAGGTACATTTGTCAGCATAGAGACAACGGGTGGTACCAAGCAGGAAGTGAAAGAAATCAAACCGGTCATTGCGGGAAAGAGCTATACGTATAACGTCTATGTGGGTGAGAATAGTACTACCATATCCGGAACTACTGTTGAAGATTGGACAACGGGCACCGTCGAAGGGACATTGATTGCGATGAAACCGTTGGATCGTTCAGAATGGTCGGTTACAGGTAAATTTGAGGAAGGACGTTGGAATTTCTGGTGTGGTAAATTTACAGACGCAATAGATGGTGATTTGCACAGATTCTGGGCAAGTGACTGGGATGGTCCGAATGCCAAAGACCTTCCGCCTGTTTTGGTTATCGATACGAAGAAGTTGCATCTTTTTGGTAAACTCGGAATTATAGGAAGAGATGAATATAAGGATCAGCAAAATTATACACTGAAATGCTATGTTAGTTCTGACTCAAAAACTTGGTGGAAATCTAGCTATGTTTGGACACAAGAGTCTGATGAATTCTGGGGTTCGTTTGTCTGGGAAGATTTTGGCTGGAAAGAAGCAACCAATTGGGAAAATAGAGAAAATTGGATACCGGTAAGTGAGGAAGTGACATTGAAAAGTCTTCCAAATCCGGCAATAGAATACATTCGTTTGAACGACCTGACAGAGGGACACAGATATTTTATTATCGAGTTTACCGATAGGGGAACGCGTAATATTATAGAAGTGGCTGAAGTTTATCTGTATGGAAGAGAGGCTGCTCAATAGCCATATTTCATTTTTACTGTAATTTTAAAAAACTCTTTCTTTGATGATGCTATCTAAAGAAAGAGTTTTTTAGTGTCTATTTTAACGTCTGTTGGATATAACTTTGAGCAACCAGCAACCATCTATCATTGAAAAAGTTGCAGCGAAGCACTTCTAAAGTTATTCTCTAGTGCTTGAAAAGTTATTCTTTCCTATCGGCAAACTATAAACGCAAGCTCTGTTTTTATAAACAAAGCCTTTGATTATAAAAACGGAACTTTCGTTTATATAAATGAAACCTTTGTTTATAGTTTACAAGTAAGCGACTGAAAGTTTGTAAGTAGTAAAAAATAAATTTGGTAGTGGTCGGCAGGAAGTTTTCTATTAAGGGATGATATGCCCGGTAGTATTAAGTTTTCCTATAGAGAAGGGAAAACTTTGTTCGAATAGGTTTCTACGAGCCCATTTGAGAGAATATTATCTTTTAATGGCAGAATTTTATCCTTAATGCAGAACTGCAATCTATACATTTGCAATAGAAAATCTATTAAGTAATTATGTTTGAATTTATGAATATGCAATCTTCTTTAGTAGATACGAGAATTAAAGTTGGAATTATAGGATTTGGTAGGATGGGGAGATTCTATTGGGAAGCGATGACCAAAAGCGACCGGTGGAATATTGCTTATATATGTGATACCGATTCGGCATCACGTCAACTGGCACGAGAACTGTCACCTCACTCTCTCGTAGTAGAGGATGAACAGAAGATTTTTGAAGATGAGACTGTGCAGGTGGTCGGACTTTTCACTTTGGCAGATTCGCGGATGGAGCAGATAGCAAAGGCAATCCGTTACGGTAAGCATATTATTTCTGAAAAACCTGTTGCAGACACGATAGAGAACGAATGGAAAGTGGTTGAAATGACAGAAAACGCCAACCTGCTGTCCACTGTCAACCTGTATTTGCGTAATTCCTGGTATCATCATCAGATGAAGGAATATATCCGGCAAGGGGAAATAGGAGAACTGGCTATTGTCCGTGTCTGCCACATGACTCCCGGGCTTGCGCCGGGCGAGGGGCACGAATACGAAGGACCTGCTTTTCATGATTGCGGAATGCATTACGTAGACATTGCCCGTTGGTATGCTGACAGTGATTACCATACATGGAATGCACAGGGAGTGAAGATGTGGAACTACAAAGACCCCTGGTGGGTGCAATGTCACGGTACTTTTCAGAATGGAGTCGTGTTCGATATTACCCAAGGATTCGTTTACGGGCAATTGTCCAAAGACCAGACACACAATTCGTATGTCGATATTATAGGGACGAAAGGGATTGTCCGCATGACGCACGACTTTAAGACAGCCGTTGTCGAACTGCATGGTGTCAATCAGACCCTTCGTGTGGAGAAACCTTTCGGCGGAAAGAATATAGACGTGTTGTGCGACTTGTTCGCTGATTCGGTAGAAACAGGAGAACGCAGTCCGCGCTTGCCGTTGATGCGTGATTCGACCATTGCGTCCGAATATGCGTGGAGATTTTTTTATGATACGCGCAAACATGATTTGCCGTCTGTCGGTGATTTGCATACTTTGGAACAAATCCGTGAACGGAGAAAGAATATGAAAAATGGATATGGATTGTTGCATGGCAACCTTCCAAAGATTACTAACTCTTAAATAAATAAAATTATGTCAGACATTTCAAGAAGACAATTTCTGAAAACAGGGGCTGCCGCTTTAGCAGGCATCACGATTGCTCCGAGTTCTATTCTGGGTATGAGCCACGGGCATATCTCGCCTACCGATAAGCTGAATATCGGTGTTGTGGGTATTGGCGGTATGGGACATGCCAACATTAACAATGTGAAGGCTACGGAAAATATTGTAGCTCTTTGTGATGTGGATTGGAAGTATGCAAAAGGCGTGTTCGATGAATTTCCCAAAGCAAAGAGATTTTGGGATTATCGTAAGATGTATGACGAAATGGGAAAATCGCTTGATGCTGTAATTATTGCGACTGCCGACCATACGCACGCCATTATCACCGCCGATGCGATGACAATGGGAAAACATGTATTCTGTCAGAAACCGTTGACTCATTCTGTTTATGAGTCCCGTTTGTTGACAAAGCTTGCCAAATCAACGGGCGTTGTTACTCAGATGGGTAACCAAGGCTCATCCGATGAAGGCACTGATTTGGTATGCGAATGGATTTGGAACGGTGAGATTGGGGAAGTGACGAAGGTGGAATGTATTACCGACCGTCCTATCTGGCCGCAAGGATTGAATGTACCGGAAAAGGCGGACAAGATTCCCAGCACATTGAATTGGGATTTGTTTACAGGTCCTGCCCGGCTGAATCCTTATAGCCATGTTTATCATCCTTGGAACTGGCGTGGATGGTGGGATTACGGTACGGGTGCGTTGGGCGATATGGCTTGTCACATCCTGCACTCACCGTTCAGAGCCTTGAAGTTGAAATATCCTACTAAAGTGGAAGGTTCTTCAACGTTGCTGCTGAACGCTTGTGCTCCGCAGGCCCAACACGTGAAAATGATTTTCCCGGCTCGTGAAAATATGCCTAAGGTGGCGATGCCTGAAGTGGAAATCCACTGGTATGACGGTGGTCTGTTGCCCGACCGTCCGGAAGGGTTCCCTGCTGGAAAACAATTGATGCCGGGTGCCGGGGTGACTATTTTCCACGGAACCAAGGATACCTTGATTTGCGGATGCTATGGAATTGGCCCATGGTTGCTCTCCGGACGCAAGCCCAATGCACCGAAGGTGTGCCGCCGTGTGCCCAATGCAATGAGTGGCGGTCATGAAATGGACTGGGTACGCGCATGTAAAGAAGATAAATCCAATCGTATCATGACTAAATCCGACTTCTCGGAAGCAGGACCGATGAATGAAATGGTAGTAATGGGTGTACTTGCTGTCCGTCTGCAAGAGTTGCATCGCACGTTGGAATGGGACGGCGAAAATATGTGCTTTACCAATATCGGTGACAATGAAACTATCACCACTTGTGTGAAGGACGGATTTGAGATTCATGACGGGCATCCTACATTCGACAGGACATGGACTGAGCCGGTCAATGCAAAACAGTTTGCCGCTGAGCTCGTGAAACATAATTATCGTGAAGGCTGGAGACTGCCTGATATGCCTAGATAATCGGATAAAAGTATATTAATTAACGTTAGTAGTAAAATAATGAAGAAAGTAGTTTATTTATTGGCTTGTTCCTGCCTGGTAGCAGGAGTGTTTGTTTCTTGCGGTACTCAGAAAAAAGCGAATGCCTCCAAAGGGCAGAGTACGGTCACTTTGTCATATTCCAAATCATTGAAAGCTCCGGAAGACCAAAGCTTGGATTTGCCTGTCGATAAAGATGGTTATATCACCATCTTTGACGGTAAGACATTTAAGGGATGGCGTGGTTATGGAAAAGACCGTGTCCCTTCCAAATGGACAATCGAAGATGGTTGCATCAAATTTAACGGAACCGGTGGTGGTGAAGCACAAGACGGTGACGGTGGTGACTTGCTTTTTGCTCATAAATTTAAGAACTTTGAGTTGGAACTGGAATGGAAGGTTGCTAAAGGAAGTAATTCCGGAATTATGTATTTAGTTCAGGAGGTTACTTCTAAAGACAAGGATGGTAATGACGTGCTTGAACCTCTTTATTATTCTGCACTTGAATATCAGATTCTGGATAATGAGAATCATCCGGATGCAAGATTGGGTAGGAATGGTAATCGCCAGTCGGCTTCTCTGTATGATTTGATTCCGGCTGTTCCTCAAAATTCGAAGCCGTATGGCCAATGGAACAAGGCTAAGATTTTGGTTTATAGAGGCACGGTTGTTCATGGACAAAATGATAAAAACGTACTCGAATTTCATTTGTGGACAAAACAATGGACTGAAATGTTGCAGGCTAGTAAGTTTTCTGAAAGCAGTCTGCCTTTGGCATTTAATTTGCTGAACAATTGCGGCGGCGAAAACCGCGAAGGTTTCATTGCTTTGCAGGACCATGGTGATGATGTATGGTACCGTAACATTCGTGTGAAAGTTTTGGAGTAATTATTGGATTATTATTCGTTAAATAAACTGATGACAAACTTATTATTAGGTTTTATGCCTAGTGGTTCCGAATGGATTATTATAGCTTTGGTTATCCTACTGCTTTTTGGCGGAAAGAAAATTCCCGAACTGATGCGTGGCTTAGGTAAGGGAGTGAAGAATTTCAAAGATGGAGTGAACGAAGCGAAGGAAGAAATAAACAAGGCAACAGAAGAGTTGAGATAAGTAAGTAAATCTAAAAATAAAATCCTGCCAATTGATGAGGTTGGCAGGATAAATTGTATTAGGTACTGAATCGTGTGTGTTATTTATCTGTGGGAGTATATTGAGTCAATTTATTACGGTAATATTTCGAAACATCGTGCCAATGATAGAAAGGAGCGCAATCAGTCTTTACAGGCAGTGATGTCTCTTTTTCGTTCAATAGTACACGTACTAAAATATCTTTGTTGGCCGATTTACGATAAAAAATAAGTTGGATGTTGGACGCCATTGGAAAGTATTGGTAGCACTGCCAATGTTCAGCTAATGTTTCCATATCCTCCGTGACATATCCGCAATCTCCCAATTCCATTAGTACCGCCAATGGCAATAGGCAACTTTCGTGTCCGAAACGCAACGTGGCACTTGGTTCTTCTCGGACAATACAACTATCGGCAGTGTCCAGTATATTCCGAAGCAGGTTAGCTTCTTTATAAGGCATCATCCGTTCGGTCAGAGGTGTATCACCTGAATCCAGATACCAGAGAACATTTAGACAGCTCCAAAGTTCATAACATTCTTTGGGAGTAAACAAATGATAAAGATCCAGTTCCTTTTCATCATGTGACTGCATATTGATGGTTATATAGAATAACTCTTCCATGAAGTGTGATGGATGAATTGTGTTCTGTATGTATACTGTATCGGTAAATAGAACTTTCATCAATCGTTCCGGGTGAATATGCTGTTGTTTGAATGCTTTGAGAAGCTCTGCTTTCGAATCTGCATGCAGAGAAGCAAGATACTTGTCATGATAATTCATGTAATACATATCATGTAAACTGGCATCGTTGTAGATGCGCAGTTGCGGATTTAATGCTTGCAGTTGTAGGCATTCGGCTGTCATGGATAGGATACAACGGACTACATTGGTAGACCGTGCATCAATTACTGTATTTCCAGAAAATATTTCCGGAAAATTATGGTACATACGTTCGGCGATGCCTCGATGCTGCCGTGCACCTAATGGAGTAAGTTCTCCTAAACGTCCATTAGCAAGTTGCCGGATACGATTTATTTTTTCCATTGTTTTCTTTCCCGTAGTGCTTAACACTCCGGCAGAATCTGCTTTCTGCAAGATGGTTAACACATGGACATAGTCATATTCGGACAGATGAAAACGGGAACCGTGACGAGCATATGTGCTGATATAGAAGGGTTGGTATCCTTGCGGTGCCGGTGAATAGCTATTTTGGGGTGGTACTTGATAGGCCAGGTAATTGGCTGCGGAAAAACATTTGTTCTGTTGAATTTCTATACGGGAAGTTTGTGCATAGGCAACATACCATGGTAGCACAAATATCCCATAAAATAAAAGTTTCTTTATTATCATGTAAATTGATTTATATGACCTATGAAATTATTCCTTAACTGTAATCATCCAGAAAGTGCGCATGGTGCGTTCGGCGCCATCCGCCGGTTTGTTTTGGAGAGTGAAGTTACCGGTCTTCGGATCCTTGATTACCATTTGTGCCGAACCGCCGCCGTCCATGGTGATGGCATTGGTGCATCCCATGGATTTCATTAAACTTCCGGCTTCTGCGTAAGTCAGTCCCATGGATATTTCCGAACGACCGTCCACCACCATAAAGATGACGGTACCATCTTCGCGATAGCCAATGCACGAAAAAGGATATTGGTCTTCTAATGGGATATAAGTTCCATCGAGGTAAATATCAAAACCTTTGCATATCTTACCATCGCGTAGCGGCTGGTAACCGCCACCTGTACATTCCTGAAGGTTGGATTTCATGCCATGGTATTTGTCGGCATCGGCAATGAGCACTTTACCCGCTTTGTCCACAGCCAGAAAACTAAGAGCCTGATGTACCATGCCATATTGCGGTACGAAATGGTCTTGTAATATTTTTCCCCGATGATGGACAGGTCCCCGACAACCAAAGTCTAATGGGGTGACTCCGTTCTCATTCGGATCCCATCTGAAAAAATCACCGCTCATTACTGCCATTACACGTTCACCGTCCTTATCGAATTTGTTGGCTATTTCAGAAGGTCTCATCATAGGGAACGGCTCGTTATTGGTTGGTTCGCAACATCCAGTTTTCAATGCGGCGCCCGCTGCGTCGGCTTCCATCACGACGATATTGATGGATGCGGGGCGTTCTGATTTTTTGATAACTTGTACTTTAGTGTACGTAATTCCTTCTGTAAGCTCTGTTTCATTCCATTTTTGTACGGTTTTTACTTCCGAACATTTTTTCAGCATATCAATAATATTGCTGTCTTTCTGTTCTTCTTGGGAGCTTCCCGATTCCTCCATCTCGTTTTTGTCACAGGAATAGGCCAAAAAGAAAAAGGCTGATAAACTTAATGTGAAAGTAAGTCTTTTCAAATTCATAATTACTTTTTTTAATGGTGAATAAATCTATTAATAAGTCTTCCTCTGTCGGGAAGAAACCGGACAGAGGAAGATTAAACAACGTATGTTACTTGAAAACTAATCTTTTACCGTGATTGTAATTTTTCTCAAGATAAAATTGTTGAGGTCTGTGAAATAGAGAGTGTTCCCGTCAGGACTCATTGCCAGTCCATGAGGCATATTTAATTGTGCTACGGAACCATCGCCATCTTGTTTTCCACTCACCGTTCCGGCGATGGTGCTGACAGTGGCATCTTCGTACCCTTTTGCACCGGGACGTATTCTTCTTACCTTATGATTGTAAGAGTCGGTGAAATAGATGTCCCCGCGAGTCTTGTCTACAACGATGGCTACCGGTTGGATGAGTTGGGCTGTCAACGGTTGTCCGGCTATACCGTCTGTGTTACCATCGCCATTGCCGGCAAACTTGGTTGCATTACCATTGGGATTCACTACATAAAAACCGTCTTTTTCTGCTCCTATTATTAGATTGTCGTTTGCGTCAAAGTCCATGGAGTATAAGCCCCCTTTGGTATCCGGGAGATATACGAAAGTCTGCTTTGAGGCATTGTTGAAATTGCTTTTTGGATATTTGTAAACTTTTCTTTCATCTCTGCACAATACATACATATTGCCTTTGGAGTCGAATTTTACATCCATTGCGTTACTAAGCCCTGAAACTATGACTTCTACTTGCTGGTTATTACCTTGATTCGGATTTATTCTTCCTATTTCGGCACTTCCTTTGTAAGCTATGTAAAGCATCTTGTCGTCCGGATTTACTTCCAAGTTCCAAGGATGTCCGTTATTGTGAGCTTCGACTAATGTCGTTTTTTCTTTCTTTTGCAGGTCGAATGCATGAATAATATGGGCAGTTCCGCGTTGTCCTACTGCCAGTCGTCCGTCCGGCAAGAATGCCAGCCCATGAATACCACCTAAATTTTCTCCGATATGAACGTCACTGCTGACAGTATATACCAGTTCAGGTTTTGTATATTCGAATTCCGGTCCTTCTACAGTGCGGTTACCTACTTTTACCACCACTTTGTAGCTTCCCGGTTCGTTAGCGGGGGCGATGACAGTCAGTTCCATTGCTGAGGCACTCTTTACTTCGGCCACTTTTCCGTTGATGGTTACGATGTTTTCCTCCGCTAGGGTATTGAAGTTTTCGCCGGTAATGACGATTTCGGTGCCTTCGTGACCCGATGACGGGCTGATGCCATCTACTTTGAGAGTAGGAGTAGCCAGACAACTGAATGTCAGGGATTGGTTCTTTTGCACTCCGGCTTTCACTGTAAGCACATAGTCGCCCGGTTCAAGCTGAGGCACAGTCACGGTCAGCGAGGTGGTGCTGGAAGCGGTAATGGTTGCCGCCTTTTCACCGAAAAAGACTTCGTTTTCTTCGGCTGTTGCACTGAATCCCTTACCGGTAATGATTATCTCATCTCCTGCATATCCGCTAGTCTTTTCCAATGCATTAACCTCCAGTTTGACATCATACGAGCCTTCCGTATAGGTGAAAGAGGGACCCTCTGCCGTCTGTCCGTTTACGGTTATCATCAAGGGGAAGCTTCCTGTCAAGTTTGGGGGAACTGTCATCTTCAAAATAGTAACTGAAGTTTCCACGGCAGTGAGCTTTTCACCATTCAATGTAACGATGTTTTCGGATGGTATAATGCTGAATCCTTGTCCGGTAATAGTCACTTCGTCACCGGCAACTCCTTCGTTGGGAGTCATTGAGAAAACTTTTAGTTCTTTGAATGTGGTGTTTTCATCATCGTCTGAGCAGCCTCCTGCTCCTAACAGCGTGCAGGCTAATAAATATAAAAAACTTTTTTTGATATTCATATTCTTTTGGATTGTTTACGTTAATACTCGATTTTCCGAATGGCATAATTGCTGCGGTCGGATACGTACAAGGTACGGTTCGCTTCGTCTAGCAGAATATCGTACGGATTGCCGAAAACTGCTTCATCGGCACTGCCGTCAACGATTGCTCCACCTGAAGTACCTACTAATGTGATTACTGTGCCATCCGAATAACCATTCTTGCCGCGTGTAATACGTTTTATTTTTTGGGCACTACCTGTATTGCCATCATTTCCATCTACAGTATAGATGGTACCTTCCGAGTCGATGACAAAGCCATATACTTGGTTGAATTTGGCACTTCTCGGATTACCCGGTGTACCGTCTGAATCTCCTTTTTCGGAACCTGCGATACAAGTAATCTCTTTATTGGGAGTCACCATGAAGAATTGTCCACGGTCATTGCTACTGACAATCAGGTTGCCTTCGGGATCAAACTCCATAGCGTGTATTTGGTTGCATCCTTCTTCCTCTTGGAAATTCACCCAAGATTTCGGGGTGTTGAGGTTTCCGGCTTCCGCACGAAAAATGCCGGCTTCGCGGCAAAGGATATACAGATTGCCGGCTTTGTCAAACTTCACGTCTTGTACGTTGCTGGGTCCTTTCCAGAATTCAGTTGTTTCTTTCGTGCTCAGATCATATCTGAATAGCGAACCGGAGGCTTTGCAGGCGATGTATAACATACCGTTATGGACTGTCATTCTCCAAGGATGCTTGCCATCCAACGTTCTACTCGTAATCAAAAAGCTGCTGTTGCCTTTCACATCGACACTGTAGATGGACGAATTTCCCCGGTCTGCCACTGCCATCGTCTTGCCTTTCTCAATCCATGCCAGTCCGTGTACATTTATGAATCTCGTACTGAACTTGTCACCCACTGCCGTACCCTGTGTTCCTCCACAGAGAGTGGAGACTTTGATTTTGTTGTTTAAGTCACGATAAGTGAATTTAGATCCGGTATAGGTCTTTCCGTTGATGGTAAGCATTATGGGAAAGGAACCTAACGGATTTTCCGGAGCAATGAATTTGATGTATTCGTTGGGGTTCACTTCAGTCACTTCCGCCGTTTCACCATATAATGTTATTATGTTTTCTGATGCTACGGAATGGAATCCTTCGCCATACAGCGTGATTTCCGTACCTGCCGTTCCTAATGTAGGACGGATGGCTACTAATGTGGTTCGTTTTTGATCCTTGTCGTCTGTACAACCGATAGCACATAATATCAGCAGGCAACCAAGGATACATCTATAAAATATATTCTTTTTCATAATTGTTGTCTTAATCTTTTTTTTATGAATCGTTTTCGATTCGTTAGAAGTGAAGTCCGTCTTCCCAGCCCGGGTTCTGCGTCAAGGCACCACCCGTTAAAGTACGTTCATTGGAGGGGATTGGTGAAAGATAATCTCTCTCTTCGTTGAACGAGAACTTTGTGTCCCTATGGGGTTCGATATAGCCATGGTTACGGTCGCTGAGGATAATATCCTTTTCCACTTCCAAATAAGTAATCCCATCCTTATTGCTCGGTTTTGCACCTTCGTATAAGCAGACATCAGGTGCTCCGTCACCATCTAAGTCTACCTCTTTGTTAATGCTCTCAAAGTAGATTCCTAACAAACGTTGTGTCAGTATTTGTCCTTCTTTCCAACGCAGGATGTCACTGGTTCGGAAGTTCTCTTGTAATAATTCGATGCTCCTTTCTCGACGGATTTCCAGAATCACTCCTTTATTCTCACCTGTTACCCCTATATAGCCGGTAGCTTTATTGTCCAAATAAGGGTCAATGTTGGCATTGGCCACCTGCATGGAGAGGTGTTTCATCTCTACGCGGTCGCGCAGCTTGTTGATGGTCTTGTCCAAATCTGCCTGCGTCAGGCTGTTCAGTTCGGCACGTGCTTCTGCATAGTTCAGATAGACTTCGCCCAATCGGAAAATAATCAAATCATTATCGCTGGTTCCACCTGCATCTTGTGCTTCCGTACCGAGGAATTTGGTCGGTTGGTATCCGGTAATGCTGGTGGCGAGATCGGGAGCTACTTGTTTGGTTGAGCCGATACGTTTGTACCCCGGTGTACGGATAGATTGCGCCAAGCGTGGGTCGCGGTTTTTACATTCTTCCATAAAGCTCATTTTGTCGTAGTCCGGTTTGTCTGTAAAGCGGGTACCGTCTTTCATTAAATAGCTATTGATGATTTTCTTGGTTACTCCCGGACGACCGTAGGTTTTGTTGGTCAGATACTGTCCGACATCGCAATACACTTTATATTCGGCATTGAGATTGCGTGCCAAAATCACCTCACATTCTTGCGCCCTATGCGAAGAGAACAGATTACGGTAACATACGTCTTTCCCGCCTTCTGTGTAAAGGGAGTATCCGCTGTGTTCTATCAGTTCGGAAGCAGCGGCAGCAGATTGTTCCAGGTAATATTCCCACGGATGTTCGGGATAAGAGATGTTGTGATACTTGCGGAACGTACCTTCGAAGAGGCAGAAGCGTGCTTTGAGGGCTAATGCCGTCCATTTGGTGACTCGGTAGAGCGAACGTTCTTTCGATAGGTTGGCGATGGCATAATCGATGTCTTCTATCATACGTTGCATGACATATTCGCGCGAGTCTCTCGGCTTTTTGAGCATGGCTTCGTCGTCAGAGTCGATTTGACGGTCATACCAGGGAACATCACCGAAGTTCTTGACCTTTTCGAAATAGAAATAAGCGCGGAAAAAACGTGCCAATGCATCGTATTGTGTTCTCACGTTGGCATCATCACAATTGACCGAATACTCGAGTAAGGTGTTGAAGTTACGTAAGTTCCCCCAGTCCCATCCGCCGCCGGAACTTGGAACCACCCGTCCGTCTCTCATAATGGCAGCAGCTGAACCATGCGTGATATTATCAAGATCGTCCCTATAGAGTGAGCTGGATGGAAATGAGTTATAGAAGGCATTGGAATAGGCTTGTAACTCTTTCTCGTTGGAGAAAAATGTCTCTGGAGACATCTTGTCCTGTGGCAGTTTGTCCAACCAGTCGCCACATGACATCAGTGTCAGAGAACAACTAAATATCGTTACTAATAATTTCTTATTCATGATAGTTCTTTTTAAAAGTTAACATTTATACCGAATGTGAATGTTTTCTGCCATGGGTATACTTTTAAATCACCTCCCCGACGGGCTTGTTCCGGGTCGATGTAGTCTGTCTTGAGCCCCGACCAGTAAGCAAGATTCTCTCCGGAGAAGTAGACTCTTAGCAAGTCGATGCCTATTTTTTGTGTCCATTGTTTGGGCAGAGAGTAGCCGATGGTCAAGTTTTTCAGACGGCAGTAACCGATGTTTTGCAGGTAACGGTCATTAGCTGCTGTTAACTCACGGTTTTGGTTGCTCAGATTGTCGAAAGCCACGTATGCACGGGGACGAGGGAAATACGCATTCGGATTGTCTTCCGACCAACATTGTTCCAGGAAATTCTTTGGCAAGAACGTAGCATACGGGCGGTTGAAAGGCCCCCAAAAGAGTTCGGCTTCGCTGGCAGGATACCAATCCATACGCCCGATGCCTTGGAAGAAGATGCTAAAGTCGAAGCCGCACCATTGGAATGCCATGTTGGCTCCATATTGGTAACGAGGCTCGGAGTTACCGATGATGCGGCGATCGCCGGGATCGTCCACGGTGTCTTCTCCGGTAGAAATAATGTTGTCGCCATCAAGGTCGGCAAAACGCAAGTCACCTGCATGAAGTCCTTTCAGTGAGCCGGATGAACTATTGATGATGTCGTTGACTCTGCGTTGGTCTACTTGATAGTTGGCTGCTTCCTCGTCTGTGGCAAACATGCCGTCGATGTGGTATCCCCAGATTTCACCGATACGCATTCCTTCGTAATACTTTTTGGCAAATGCTTTTTCAGGATTGTTGAACTTGGTGATTTTGCTGATGTAGTCGTTGAAAGTCAGGTTGATCTGATAAGCGAAGGGCTTTCCTGCCAGCTTGAACATGTCTTGCCAGCCCAATGACAGCTCGTATCCTTTGGTCTGCATGTCGGCACTGTTCATTTTGGGGGAGCTGGTACCGTATACGGCAGGTAGGGAGATGCCCGCTGTCAACATATCTTTGGTGTTACGGATATAGTATTCGCCTGTAAAGTTGAGTCGGTTGTTGAAGAAACTGGCATCCAGACCGAGGTTGTGATGTTCTACCACTTCCCAAGTCAAATTGCCTGATACCGGTGCCGAGATAGAGGCGGACGATGGTAATTTCCCACCGAACAGATAAGACTGCGTATTGATGTTGACGGTGCGGATGTAGTCGTAATATCCCACTTGTTGGTTGCCGAGGTTACCATAAGAGTATCTGAATTTCAGATTGCTCAGCCATGATTTGACGGGATCCATAAATGATTCTTCCGAGAGTCTCCATCCCACTGAAGCCGATGGAAAGAATCCCCAACGGTCTTTTGAACTGAAACGTGAACTTCCGTCGTAGCGTCCGCTAAGTTCCAGCAGGTATTTTCCGGCATAGTCGTAGTTGATACGTCCGAAATAACCAGCCAAGGCATATTCGTTTTGTCCGCCTTTCACTTCCATGCGGCGTTCTCCTTCGCTGTCTTCTCCTATGAGGTTGAAGTCATTCAGGATTTCTGACATCAGGTTGTAGCCGTAAGAACTGGTATATTTCATATATTTAGTTTCGTAGTTGAATCCGGCTGTCACTTTGTAATTATGCTTTTGCAGGAAGCTGCCACTGTAAGTAGCATACAAGTTGGTGGCCAGATAATGTTCATAGTCCGTTTCTTCTTTCAAGCGGTTTTCCATATACAACGAAGGTTCATCAAGAATTTCCACTTCACCGGGATATTGGGAATATTCGGTAGGGACATAGCGGTTCATGATACGTCTGTTGTTGACGTTGTAAGTGAAGTTCCCTTTCAGCTCCAGTCCTTTGATGGGGGTAACAGTCAATTCGGTGGTGGTGCTGAAGTCGTCCGTGCGGTCGCCGCTTGTGTGCTTGCCTTTGTCGCGTAGAGCAAGCAGGCCGTTCATGACTCGATAACCGTTGAAGGCATGGGATACGATGCTGGTCCCATCCGGATTTTGTGTCGGGAAGCAGGCAAGGCCGTGTGTTTGGCTGGTATCGAAATACCAGTTGCTTCCTCCACCGTTCGGGAAGGTATATTTGGAATGAAAGAAAGCTGTATTGTTGCTGATATTTACATAATCATTTACATCAAATGATATTTTGGAACGAAAATTCGTCTTATTGAATTTGTCCGTATTCTTTTTAATCATACCTTCTTCCTGATTATAGCCGCCGGACAAGAAGTATTTCATTTTTTTAGTGCCACCGGAGATGGAAATATCGTGGTTCATCAATGGCTTGTTCTCTTGGAAAAGATGATGCCAAAAATCCGTGTTGGCATAGTAATGATAAGTGGGGCGTCCGTTACGGTCTTTCACTACTGTCCATGGGCGGGACGGATCTTCGGTTTTGTCGTTTCTTCTCAACCACAGTTCCAGCATGTCATCTTCGGTGTAGTTCATATAGTTTACCCCTGTGTAAGCATTCCAAAATACATTGGCTGTCAATACGGAGTAGTAACCCCGTGTTTCATAATCAACCGATACGGTGGGCTTGGTCCATCCGAAACGTCCGTTATAGGATACTCTGACCTTGCCTTCATCTCCATTTTTGGTAGTAACCAAAACGACACCGAACGAAGCACGTGCACCGTAGATGGCGGCCGAAGAAGCATCTTTGATGATAGAGATAGATTCGATGTCGGCCGGATTCACACGATACAAGTCTCCTTCCACTCCGTCAATCAGCACCAATGGACTACCGCCATTGATGGAGTTGGTTCCACGAATGTTGATGCTGGCGCCATTGCCCGGATTACCGGCCGAGGTCGTGATATTCAGTCCCGGCACTTTGCCTTGCAGCATGTGTGTGGCGGTGGATGCCGGACGGTCAATCAGATCTTTGCTGGAAACGGTAGATATGGCACCGGTCAGATTGACCCGCTTCTGTGTGCCATATCCTACTACAACCACCTCTTCGAGTGTTTTGTTGTCTTCTGTCAGGGTGATATTCAAGAACGATTTTCCTGTTACAGAAATTGTCTTGGTGAGCATTCCGACGTATGAAACGTTCAGATGAGCACCAGGGTGCACCTTGATGGAGAATTTTCCGTCAATGTCGGAAATCACTCCGTTGTTGGTGCCTTCTTCTTTGACGGTGGCTCCGATGACAGGCTCACCGTTTAGGTCGGTGATTGCCCCTTCTACGGTTTTTAGAGATGATTTCTGCTGAGTGGTTTCTTTTCTTACGGTCAGCACGATGTTGTTTCCGTTTAGGCTATAAGAAACCTGTGTGCCTGCAAATAAGGTATTAAGTACTTGCGAAACCGGTTTGTTGTTTACTTTTAACGTAACTTTGCGCTTTACGTCGATTTGCGCTTTGTCATAGACGAACAGGTATTTCGTCTGTTTCTCAATCTTGGAAAGGATTGTTTGAATGGAACTTTGTTCTTCATGAAGCGTAACTGTCTTATTTTGTGCAAAAACAGTCATATTTAATATAAAAAACATTATTCCACACAAAAGAGTTATTTTTTTATTCATAACTTTGTACGTTTAAATAAGTTGTGTAATATAATGAATTCATTCTTCGTTGGGTAACGAGGAAAGTATGCACGACTTCTACGGTCGGATGGTGTTGGAGCACTTCCGGCCGTTTTGAGTTAAATAAACGGGATCTTTGTTTTTCATAATGAATAAGGTTAACATAAAAATTAATGAATTATCTGATGATGACTGTCTGTTCGTCATTGCTCCATTCGTATTCAAATTGGTGTATTCGTTGCAGGATTTCCAAAATATGTTTTAAACCGTCCTCCTGCCGGAATTTGCAGGTACATTTATAGTGTAGTATTTGGGGATTGCGGATGTCAAAGTCTACCTTATAATATTCTTTCATTTGCCGGAAGATGGAACCATAGTCTGTGTCTTCGAAATAATAAATACCTTCAATCCATAACAGCGATTCTGCTTTGTCGAAGGGAACTTTTATCAATCGTCCGTCGTTGGATATCTTCGCTTCTTCATCGGGAGAGAGGCGGAGAGTGGTGCTGTTTTGCCTGTCACTCACGTTGACCGCTCCTTCATACAGTTTGACGGAAAAATCTTTCCGGTCTTTGTAGGCAAATATGCTGAACTTTGTTCCTAACACTTGCACTTCATGAGAACCTGTCTGTACCACAAACGGAAGATGCTTGTCCGGTGCTACTTCAAAATAAGCCTCACCATTCAGACAGACGCGGCGCAGGTCTTTTTCTTTTTGGCTTTCTATTCGCAGGATTGTATTGGAGTTGAGCCATATTCTTGTTCCATCGTTTAGGGTGATTTCCGTACGTTGTCCTACAGGGACGTGGATATCGCGTGTAGCTAACAATTCTGCCTGGTTTTCGGAAAGATGCTGTGTGTATAGCCATGTTCCGCTTGCAAAAAGACAGATAAACACCACGGCTGCCGCTATTTGCATCCATATTCTCCGGTTGGAGGAGCGTGACGAATGAATAGATAGGGGGATATTCTCTTCGTTGCATAAGGTTGCATCAAAAATCCGGCGCAGATATTTGTATTCTTCCAAATGCGCCGGGTCTTTTTCCAGCCATCGGAGCATTTCGATACGCTCTTCGGGAGAGGTTTCTCCCCGCAAGTATTTAAGAATTGCACTTCGTTTCATTGCATTACTTTTTGCTGTTCTATATAATAGTTGTTTGAAAAAAACAAAACCCTAGTGGAATAATGAATTTTTTTAAAAAGATTAAGAAGTTTATTGGAGGGATAGAGAGTAAGGAGAAAAAGTAATGAATATACATTCTTTTGCAGGGGAGAGTGGGGCGATATGGACAGAGGCTAAAGCAGTATGTCCAGGAGAGGATAGAAATCTTTGAGGTCTGTCCGTAGTTTTTTCAGGGCTTTCGTAATGTGGTATTCCACTCCTTTTACTCCAATGCCCAGTTCCCGGGCAATCTCTTCATTGGTTTTGTGAGCGAAACGGCTGAGCATGAAGACAGTTTGGGTCTGGCTGTGCATTGTTTTCAATGATTCTTTTAAGATAGTCTGTACATCCATACTGTATAGTTCGTGGGGATTACACTCTTCCAAAGTAGATATGCGCATTTGCAATTCGCGCATGCTGTCTTCTTCAAGGGTGGATCGAATTTTGAGTTTGAAGGCTTCCCTGCGGAAATATTGTAGTATTTTATTGCGGATAGTGCCTATCAGAAAGGGTAATGTCGCACCTATTTCTTCCGCATTGCAGAGTTTTTCCCATAACACAATCATGGCTTCGGTAACGATGTCTTCAGCTTGTACCATGTCATGAGTATAAGACCGGGCGAACAGTAAACACTTTCGGTAATATAGCTTATATGCTTCGTCAAATATTTGTTCTTCGCTCATGTTACAATTTTATGTTTCTCTGTACAAAATAAAGGATTAATGGAATAAATTCCAAAGATATTATCTATAAAATGATGACATGAAGGAATATTTGTCGTATAAATATTGATAGCTGATTCAATTGTGTTTGGTGGGTTTAAACTGAGATTTTCTATTCATACACCTGTAGTTTCTCATCATGTGGAAACTACAGGTATAAATAATGGAATGGCGAAGAACCGGGGAGCCATTAGAGAACCCTATATATTGCTTCTGCTATCTTCTTCATGCCTTTATCATCGGGATGGGCGATGATGAAATCTTTGGTTACAGTATATAGTTTTCCATGTATGTCATAAAGAGTGTCTCCGACTTTCGGACGTGAATCATACAAGCGGTCTATCCAGTCAATCGGAATATAAGTGAGTCCGTGCATATGCGCAGCGTTGATGATGGCACGCTCTTTTTCTTCATCCTTCCAGAAACAGCCGGTGATGACTACTTTGTTTGCTTTCCGCTTGCAATATTTCATCAGTCGGAGGATACCTGATTTGAATGCTTCCTTATCTTGTACGTTTTCTCCCAGGCGGATAACGATCACATCCTTGTCTGTAGTGTGAGCACCAATCAGTGAGGCGATATTGCAATTCAAGTTGCGTTCCCAATAGGCGATGTTCAGCGGGGTAACCACTGTGCCGGGACGGTTTTGCGAGAGCATCTTCTCCAATTGATGGCAATAGTCGTTTTCTTCTTTGGATGCTGCCATGCCCCATTCGGAGAACCATTCGATGTCCGCTTTATATTCGTGGCGGGTGATAGAGTTGCCTAAGCAAAGAACACGCAACGGAGGGCGTTGTTCTATCCGGTTGTCGGAAAATGAGGAAGTTACTTCTTCCAGATAAAGTACGCGGCTGGCATATTCGTTTTGTTTCGAAGGTTCCACTCTGTGGGTAGAGGGAATTTCCAGTCCGTTGTCATTCAGATATGCACCGCTGAAACTTTTACCTTCAAATTTTAAAGGTTCGGTGTCGATGCGGTTCAGCTCATGTACCTTATAATATTTGTCCGGATCAAGTCCTGCCATCTTCACCTGTGGCAAGTGCTGGTTGCAGAAATGTTCCGTTTTCCACCAGTAGAATACGGCTTTGTCCTTTTCCGGCGATACATACATCAGCGAAGCTACGCCCTGTTTGTCATACGGAGAAAGTAAACGGTAAATATCTCCGAACTGTACGACGGGGCGTATTGTTTTGTATTCGGCAATGGCGTTTCTGCACAATGCCTTTTCCTCTTCCGTCATATTCTTGGGCTGTATTTCCATACCTAAGCGTCCGCTCATCGCTACATCAATACGGAACTTCAACGGAACGGAACGCGATGTCTGATGGTTAGGGCTTGCGCTGATATGTGCCCCCATGCCGATGGCGGGGAAGAAATAGGAAGTGCCCCATTGGATGTAGATACGCTGAAGTGCATCTGTATTGTCGCTTGTCCAGAATTCATCGAAGTAGGGTAGTACGCCGTAGTTGACACGTCCTCCGCCGCTGGCGCATGCCTGCATCGTCAGTTGCGGATGGTTGGTGCGGATGCGTCGGCACACGTTCTCAAAGCCCCGGTGGTATTCGATGTTCAGGTGGCTTTGGTTGTCTTTGGTCAGGTATTGCGAACCTTGGGTGATGATGGACATATTGGCGTCCCACTTGATATAGTCAATGTCGGGATAGGAGTTCATCAACTCGTCCACCGTCTGTACGATAAAATCCTGCACTTGCGGGTTGGAAAGGTCGAGCACGACTTGTGTGCCGCCGCGGGCGCATACCACTTCCCGCTCGGGTGCCTTGATAATCCATTCGGGGTGCTTTTCGTACAGTTCGCTTTTGGTATTAGCCATTTCCGGTTCCAGCCAGATGCCGAACCGTATGCCGTGTTTTCGGGCGTTGTCAAGTAATGATTGCAGTCCGCCGGGGAGTTTGGTCTTGTCTACGGTCCAGTCGCCCAAAGCATAAGAGTCGTTTTTGCGCGGATATTTGTCGCCGAACCAACCGTCGTCCATTACAAACAGTTCGCCTCCCATGGCAGCGATGTCATTCATCATCTGTTCCATGCCCTGTTCGTTGATATCGAAATAGACGCCTTCCCAACTGTTTAACAGAATTTTGCGGGGAGTGTTCCCGTTGGCGAGTTTATGCAGGCGTGCCCATTGGTGGAATTTCTGACTGCATCCGCTCATCCCTTCATCGCTGTAGGTCAGTGCCAATGCGGGGGTGCGGAACACTTCTTCTTTTTTCAGGTTGTACCAGGAGTTTTCTTCGTTGATGCCGGCGAGGAAATGGTGCCAGTCGTCTTCTTGCGTGTCAATACGCAGTTTGTAGTTGCCGCTGTAGCAAAGCGCTGCACCGATGACGCGTCCCGTGTTCTCCTGCGGTTTGCCGTCGAGCGAGAACATCACTTCTGCATGTGCCGATTGGGAGTTGCGTACCCCGTCCGTGTTTTTGATGACTTTCATACCCGATTGCAACGCTTCCTGACAGAGTTGTCCTTCGTTTGCCCAAGCACCAGAAAGATGTGCCAGCCAGACATTGCCACGGCGGATAGGCAAGTAGGCGGAAGCAAACTGCTGAAGTTGGACAGGCTTCTTCTCTTCGTGACGTATTTCAGTCCATGTCTCGATGACATCCGCATCCTGCCATGCTTTGTAGCAGATGTTGACGAAGAAAGGATACACTTTGTCTTTCAGTTCTATCACCGTCAAAGTGGCGTTTTCTTCTGCAAGGCGTGTTTCTTTTACGCCTATGACTGCCATTTGAAGTGTCAGATTGCCGTCGGCATGGCGGACGGACAATGCCGTTTCGCATGGATATCCCATTCCGTAGACGGGATAAGCATTTCTCCCACGTGCTGTTTCGCAAATGCTTCGGATATCCGCATCGGAGGTGCGTGAGCCGTAATACAGTTGTTCCAGTGTACCGTCGTTTGGTGCCGAGAGGAGCAACTGGGTATGAGGAGTGGATATGGTGACATTTTGCGCCGACAGAAGTGTAGACAACAGCCAGACGGAGATTAAGAAAAACAGATTTCTTTTGTTCATAATTATCATAATAGCAAATTACGTGTTTTTTAATGTCTACTAACGGGAACTTTTTGCTGGAAGCGGATTATCTAGGCAATGGCAAACTTCACTGTTGACTTTCTGTAATGCATCCGCATTCATTTTCACTACTTTGCGATTGTAGGTCATCAGTCCGTTGATTTCCGATTCCACATCGGTTGTTTGGGTATATATGGCACCGCATAGTCCCAATGCAGACAGTTCTTTGAGGCGGTTGGCATACTTCAGGTACTCTTCCGTTGCTTCTTCTTTGCCTTTCAGGTCACCGTATCCCCAGTTGCGTTCTTCGTTCCACAGATGTCCTTTCAGTGCCATGCCGATTCCGCCGAACTCACCGATTACATTTACTCGGTCGGCATCAAAAAGGAACATGACAGGTTCCGGATAGCTATGCAGGTCGAGAATATCCCCGCAAGGGAAGTAATTGCCGCCACTGGCGGGATTCACTGGGCGCGTCGGGTCATATTTTTTGGTCCAATCAGCTATTTCTATGGGTTTGAATTGTCCCATCGCTTCGTTGAATGGCGTCCATACGCCAATGCAGGGATAAGAATAGAGGCAGTCCATCACTTCTTTCCACTCTTTCCGGTAGATAGCTTCCGATTCCGAAGTGCGTACCATCTCCGGGCCATAGTAGAATTGTTTATATTGCCAGTCCTGATTCTTGTCACCGTTGGGCATATCTTGCCATACAATCATTCCCAGACGGTCGCAATGCGCGTACCAGCGTGCCGGTTCCACTTTCAGATGTTTGCGTATCATGTTGAATCCGAGTTCCTTGGTCTTTTCGATGTCATAGCACAAGGCTTCGTCCGTTGGTGCGGTATACAGTCCGTCGGGCCACCAGCCCTGGTCGAGTGGACCGAAGTGGAAGATGTCTTTGTTGTTCAGTTGCAGGCGCATGTACCCTTTCTCGTCTCTTCGCGTGGAGAATTTCCGCATGGCGGTATAACTTTTCACTTTGTCCTGCAATTTGCCGTCAGCATAGAATGAGATTTCCAAGTCATAAAGCGAAGGGGAGTTTGGAGACCATAGTTTGCAATCTGTCGGCATCGGTATTTCTACGGAAGTATGGTTCAATGCACTGCCGGATGCAATGACTTTGTTGCCGTCGAGTACTTTCACTTCGATCCGGTCGTTGGTTTTTGGGGTGTTCACCGTTGTTTCCACCGTCAGTTTGCCGCCGTCTATGTCGGGAGTCGTCCGGATGTTTTCTATGGCACGTTCGGGGACAGGTTCCAGCCATACGGTCTGCCAGATGCCGCTCACCGACGTATACCAGATATGCCCGGGGGTACTTACCTGCTTGCCGCGTGCCTGTTTGCCTTTGTCTGTCGGGTCCCATACCCGCACCACTACTTCATTCTCTCCTTTTCTCAGCGCTTGTGTGATGTCGAATGCAAAAGGAGTGAATCCGCCGCAGTGTTCCCCAACTTTGGTTTCGTTCACCCATACGGTGGTTTTCCAGTCTACCGCTCCGAAATTCAGCAGCACCCGTTGTCCTTTCCAGTGGGAAGGCACGGAAAAGGTGCGCTGATACCATAACTCGTTGTTCTCTCCCAATTCTTTTCCTACACCGGAAAGTGCGGATTCTACGGCGAAGGGTACTAGAATCTCACCGTCATACGTTTGCGGCATTGTTTTGCCCGACGGAAGGATGGCATACTGCCAGAGTCCGTTCAGGTTCATCCACTCCGCACGTTCCATCAAAGGACGCGGGTATTCAGGCAATACGTTATTTACGTCTACTTGTGCTGCCCATTCTGTAACGATTCTATTACCGGCAGGTTTCCATTGGGCATAAGAGCCGGTGCAACACACCAACATGATTAACACTCCATAGATGTACGAATACTTCGTCATCCCTTTCATTACCATTTTCATAAGGACCAATATTTTATGTGTTTCTTACATTGTTTTTTGTTCACTTTGCAAAAGTGTTAAATCTCTGGATGAATAAAGGCTAAAATTCTACCTATAAAGAATAAAATTCTGTCAGAATGTGGATAATTGCTTTTTTTATACTTCCTTTGCTGCAGTTTTTAGCCTTAAAGTTTATTTTTTATGATACGTCTTATACATATTATGGGGATATTGGCTTGTTTGTTCAGTAATTTCTCCTGCCAGTCTAAAGCAACAACATTTCACGCATCGGAAATCATAGATTCCGCTTCCTGTTATACGAATCCGCTTTTGCATAATGGCGGTTCGACTTTTGGCACTCTGTTTCATGACAGTATGTATTATTATATTTGCGGAGTGGATGATAGAATTTGTTTGTGTGCATTGAAAGACATTACTGAAATATCACATGCACCTATCAAGACGATATGGCCGGTGAACGACAATCAATCTTATTCTCATATCTGGGACCCGCGAATACATTATATTAATGGGAAGTGGTATGTGTATTTCAATATGGATGACGGCGATTTGGACAACCGACAGTTGCATGTACTGGAAAATGCTTCACCCAACCCGTTGGAAGGAGAATTTGTGTTGAAAGGCAAGATTTCTACTGATCCTCACAACAATCTTGCTATTTACGGGCATCCGTTTGTACATAAAGGCAAACTATATCTGCTTTGGAGCGGCTGGAAAAACAAGCGTATCTTTGAGGAAATGCAATGCTTGTATATTGCCGAAATGTCTGACCCGTGGACGTTGGCATCCGAGCGTGTCCTGATATCCGAACCCAAGTATGAATGGGAATGCCAATGGGTGGGGACCGATGGGAATAAAACCGCTTACCCTGTTTACGTCAATGAGATGCCTTTTCTTTTTCATTCCCGCAACAAGGATAAACTTCTTATTTACTATTCCGCCAGTGCCAACTGGACTCCTTATCACTGTATAGGATTATTAGTTGCCAGTACTGACAGCGACCTGCTTTCTCCAGCTTCATGGACTAAACTGTCCGAACCGGTTTTCAGACAATCGCCTGAAAACAACGTATACGCACCCGGCAATATATGTTTCATACCTTCACCGGATTATAAAGAGTGGTATATGCTTTATCTGGTACACGATTCGCCTCATGATATGCTTGTGGTGAATAATTGCTCTTTACGGATGCAACCTATCGGTTGGGATGAAGAAGGTCTGCCTTTGTTAGGCAAACCGGCAAAAGAAGGAGACGTGTTTCGTAAACCTTCCGGGCTTTAGAATAAAAAAGAAGTTCTGCACGTGTTCGGCGAAAGAATCAACCGACATGCGTGCAGAACTTTTATTGAAAGCTGAAAACGGATATTACTTGTATTTCTTCACTCGTTCATCGTCTATCACACCCTTCCAGTTCAGTCCATATGTATAATCGTACACATGACCGTCGGCATCGTGATAGCAACGCATATCATGTGGAGTATCCTCCGCCTGTTCCTCTACCGTGCGCATGTCTGCCGGCATTTGGAAAGGTAGCAAGGCGGAAGGCTCCGCTTTTCCTGCCATCAGGTCGAGAACCGTCTGACGCTGTACGTCGAACAATAGGAACAATGCATCGGCATAAGGCTCTATTTCGCTTAACACAGGAGGATTCAGTACATTGATGGCTACAATTACTGGTTTTTCTCCCATGCTCTTCTTTGTTTGGATGACTAGGTCCATGTCGCCTTTGTTGACAGTCTTCACGCTTTTGCCTCGATAGCTGCGGTTGGTGAAGTCCTCGTACGGGTCGCCACCGGACAGGCTCTGTGCACGGGCATACGTAGCGGTATAGTCGCTATATTGCAGGCTGATAGGGCGATAACCCGTATCTTTTCCTGTTCGTGCGGCTTCTTCGTCGAAACCGTAACCACTGTTGGGAGATTCGATGAATACGATAGCCACATCGGCTTCTTGCGGAGTGGAAACCAACTCGAAGTATCTTTCCACTAGTTCCTTGCTTAGTGGAGTGATGTGCTGTTCTTCGATACGCCCGCCCCAGAAGTCAATGTAGGAGGGGACATAACGTTCGGGGATATACACTTTCTTCTTTTCTTCTAACGGCAGTACGCCTGCATGGTTCTTTAGCATGACAACACTTTTCAACTGGGCATCGTATCCTTCCTGCATGAATTCGGGACAGCCTACCACTTCGCTTGTGTGTGCCGGATCGAGATAAGGGTTTTCGAACAAACCGGTGCGGAAGATATTGGTCAATAAACGGCGGGCGGAAGTCCGCATACGTTGCTGCATCCATTCTTCACCCTGCTTTTCTACTCCTATACGGTAAGCATCAAGCACAGGTCCACGATCGTTATTTCCGCCGAACTGGTCGACTCCTGCCATCAGAACTTTGTAATGGCGTTCCGCCACGCTTTTGGTTTCCATGCCCCACGGTTTTCCTTTGCAGGCGTATACTCCCACTTCGTCATGTGTGATTCCCCAGTCGGAGCATATCACTCCGTCATAGTTCTGTTGTTCGCGCAGCATCTCATGAATAAACTTCCGGCTGAAACCACTGCCTACACCGTCCGGTTCGAATCCTACACAAGCGGAATAGTCGGGCATCAAGGCAGCAGATACCTTGGTTTTGCCTTCCAGCTTGAAAGCGCCTTCTGTGAAAGGCAACGTATGCAGTTCGAAATTGTCGTTGGGAAAAACGGCGTATTTTCCATATCCCTGATGACCGTCGCGTCCGCCTTCGTTACATGCTCCGGTACCCGGCCAATGTTTCACCATCGTGTTTACACTGTTCCAACCCCATCCGTCATAGATTTCCGCATTGCCTTCCGATGTCTGGAAACCGTCGCAATAGGCACGTGCCATATCGGTAGCAAGTTTAGTTCCTTCTCCCATTGTATAGCAGAATCGCATCCACCGCGGATCGGTTCCTACGTCCACCATCGGGAAGAGGGAAGTGGTGAAACCCAGTGCCCTGTATTCGATGGAGCCTATTTCCGCAAAGTGTTTCATTATTTCGGGTGAGAAAGTGGCGCACATTCCTAAACTGCCCGGCCACATGGAGATTTTGCCACCTCCTCCGGCATTGAATTCCGCATCCGCCCGCGATGAGTGGCGGGGATCGGAAGAATTGTTGCACGGAATGCCGAATCCCAGACTTTCCACATAACTTTGTGCCACATTGTTCCAACGGGCAGCCGTTTCTGGGCTTTCCACAGAGGTAATAAGCACGTGGCGTACTCCGTCTTTCTTGAGAAACGTCTTTTGTTCGTCGGTCAGTTCCCAGGCAGGAACACCGCTTTCGGTATGTGTTTTGCCGTTGTAGACATTTCTGTTCACAGGGATGGTCTGATGGCTGCTGTAGAGCATAAGCCCTGCGATGTCTTCTATGCTGAGTTGGGCAGTCAAGTCCGCTACACGTGCATCTACCGGTTGTCGCCAGTCTTCATACACGTCCAGTTTGCCGTTGCGGTTCAAGTCTTTGAATGCGTACCCATTCTGTCGGATGATAGTGATTCCCGACTTTGGGTTGTATCCCAATGTGGCACCGTCTTTTTGGATAATCAGGTGATACCCGTCTTCTATGGATTCCGTCCATCGCTGTCCGCTGCAACTGCATAACACACAGCCGGACAATAAGACGGACAAATATAAATTGTTTCTCTTCATATATTATTTTTACTTTTTAAATAACTTCAACCGGTCTGAAGTTGAGATATTAATTCCCAAAATTCTCATACTCACCGTTCATCACCCGTTTTACGGCATTCAGGTAACCGAATCCGTTTTTCATGTCAGGCAGGAGATAGCTGCCTTCCACCCATTCGTTCCAGGAGTTGATTGTAATCAGTTTGGGGCGTTCGGGACGTTGATCTACGTACTCTTTCGTCTTTTGCAGGAAAGCGGCGAAACTTTCGGGTGAATCATTGTAATGCACGATTTCATTGGCTTTTTTGTTCGGGAACCGAGGGGAATCGTCCCAGCCGATAGATGCATTCGGGAAGAAAGGAACTCCAAGCGAGTCTAATGCTTGCGTCCATTGTTCTCTGCGTTGCATAGCTTTTGTTCCCCATGATACATAGTCTTCCTCGAAAGGCCATCCCCAGTTGTATTTTGTTACACTGTTGACGCCTACCGTAGCCACCATTTCCATAAATTCGGGGAAGGGGATGCCATCACCGATAAGTTGGAGATGTAAATCTGGGAATCCGGCTTTTTTTACTTCTTCTCTAAAGTAGTTCATTGCCTTTTTTACCCCTTTGGCATCGCCGAAGTTCTCGCGCAACTCGTAGTAACCGAAGATAGAGAATACCGGACAACCGTCTATCTTGAAATAGTTTGGCTTGTGGAAATATTGGCGTATTACCCGTTCTACGATGATTTTGAAGTTATCCCAGTCTACCGTCCCGTTCCATAAACGCGATTTGTCATCTTTGTATCGGTGTACATTCCAATAGTTGTGCGCTACGTGGTGGTTAGCCCACATCAGGTAGAATTTCATTTTTTCGTTGTTCTTGGCTTTCAGGAATCCGTTGTTGACGGTGCTTTCCAAAAAAGGCTGCCCGTCATACCAGTACCAGTCGAAGATAAACATATTGATGCCGTGGGCGGTTGCCACATCAATCCATTTTTCCATCACTTGTGTATCATCATCCATTTCGTATCCCCACAAAGGTACTTTTGGCTGATAGTGCCCTTCGAAACGGGGAGTGCCTTTTTGGATGACTTCCCATTCGCCGATACCTTCTCCCCATAGAGTGTCTTGTGCCATCGGGTCGTTGTGGCATGACGGCCATATATAGGCTGCCACATAATAGTCCTCTTGTTCTTCCGGCTGTCCGTAAACTTTTTGAGTAGACGGGGCACATGAGCAGATTGTCGTCATGGCTGCCGTTATAAAGAAACTTCTCCATACATTTTTTGTGATTGTCTTCATAGGAAATTTGTAATATTAATAAATATAATAATGTGCAAATGTATGAATTGGCAAGAACTATAAAGGCTAAAATTTTGCCTTTATAGGCAAAAATTCTGTCAAAACGGATTTATATAAGAATGAGGCTTGAGATTCTCCTGAAAGTAGAGGCTTAAGTTATTGTTATAGTAGAATTATTATTGGTAGAAAATTGTCTTTTTTAGACAATATATTCGCTTTCTATTTATTAGTAAATACGTTTATTTGCGGACATGATACATGTTAATATGAAGTTTACACATCATTTATAAGAGATATGAAAAGAACAATGACAATTTTAGGGATACTTTATATGAGTATGCCAATTGTAATGGGGCGTCAAAGTTCATTTGACGATCAAGAACGAAGAACATCCGATATTGCTGTTTATTTGGATACGAATAAACCGATCGAAGAGCGGGTGAAAGATGCGTTGAGCCGTATGACCCTTGAAGAGAAGGTGAAGATGATTCATGCACAGTCAAAATTCAGTTCGGCAGGCGTTCCCCGTCTTGGCATCCCCGAAGTATGGGTTACTGATGGTCCTCACGGTATCCGTCCGGAAGTCTTATGGGATGAATGGGATCAGGCAGGATGGACAAACGATTCCTGTATTGCCTATCCGGCACTAACGTGCCTTGCTGCTACATGGAGTCCCGAAATGTCTCATCTTTATGGGAAAAGTATCGGTGAAGAGGCGCGTTATCGCAGAAAAGACATTCTGTTGGGCCCCGGTGTGAATATCTACCGTACACCTTTGAACGGACGTAATTTTATTTTATTATGTGTTTAAAAATTAAAATATTTTCGGGATATATAATCTTGATATTCCTGCTTGTCTTGACCATTTGTTTCTTCCGTAAGGAACAGATGAAACGAAACTGTTTGCGACAGGATGAACAGGAGCTTCTTCATTTCTGGCATATGACCGGAGAAGCCTATGCCGGTTTGCTGGATCTTGCTACTTATGGAGAGACGGTCAGTGTGTGGGACGAGAACGATCGGAGTACTTACCAGAAAAGGAGAGATGAAGTATGCGGCACATTACAGTCCTTGAAGCAATATGTTCATACATCTGAACAACGGGTGCGTATAGATTCGCTGTGCCTGCTCTTGGAGAGAAAGACACAGTTGCTTGACACGGTTATGCATACGTTCAGTCGTTTTCGTTCGGTTGGTGAAATCATAAACTGGAAAATTCCGATGATTGCATTCCGTGCCCGCGATGACAGAACGCTTGTTGGAGTAAAAGAGGAAATTCCGAAGAAAAGTTTCTGGTCCTTTCTCAAACGCAAGAAGAGAAAATCCGTTTATTCGGAACAGAAGGAAAAACGGGAACGGCTGCAACCTGCGGAAAAAGACCGGAAGGTCTCAACTGCAAGTATACTTCATTCTCTAAACAGGGAACTGATCGGCAGGCAGGAGACTGAGCGTGAACGGCTGCTGGTACAAATGGAGTATCTGTACAATAACAATATGGCATTAAACTGCAGGTTGTACGGTATTATCAAGGATTTTGAATCGGAGACGGACCGGCGCCTTGAGGAACATTACATGCAGTTTTTCATGGCACGGGAACGGTCCTTTTATACGGTTTCCACCCTTGCCGTCTTTATTTCACTACTGACTATTTTCCTTTATATCATCATACATCGGGAGTTGAACCGGCGGAACCGATACCGGTGTCAGTTGGAAGCTTCCAACAGGGAAAATATGGAACTCCTCCAATCCAGGAAGCGTATGATGCTGACTATCGCCCATGACCTGCGCTCTCCCCTTGCCACTATCAGAGCAACAGCGGAACTGCTGCCCGATGCAAAGGAAAGGGCCGAACAGGAGGAATATGCTGAGAATATCCGGCATGCATCGGACTATATGCTTTCTCTGGTTGACACACTGATGAATTTCTATCTGCTTGATACAGGACAGACACGAGAGAATATTTCCGTCTTTTGTCTGGAAACCCTGTTCAGGGAGATTGCGAACAATTACATGCCGCTCGTCCAAAAGAAAGGATTGCAACTGTTGCCCCGGTATTCCGGTCTGAACGTTGTTGTTAGTTGCGACAAGGGACATTTGCAGCAGATTGTGAACAACCTGCTTTCCAACGCCCTGAAATTTACCGGGAAAGGATATGTCCGGCTGGAAGCGACATTCAGTAGCGGAGAACTGTGTATCAAAGTGCAGGATACGGGAGCGGGAATGAATGATGAGGAGCAGAAACGGATATTCGATGCGTTCGAAAGGCTTGACAATGCCCGTGGCATTTCCGGTTTCGGACTTGGCCTTGCCATCGTTTCCCGGCTTGTTTCACAGCTGGGCGGTTCCATCGGGGTGGAGAGTCACCCGGGGAAAGGCAGTTGTTTTACGGTATCTCTTCCCCTTTCCCCTGTCGACAGTAGTTCCTTGAAGGAAGAGTTGCAATTTCCGTCTGATTATCAAACGGAAGGTCTGCGTATTCTCCTTTTTGACGATGACCCGAGACAACTTTCCGTGACACGTGAGATGTTCAGGCGAAACCGGGTTGAATGTGACTGTTATACCGATTTCCGGCAGGTAGTCGCAAAATTGCGGGATGAGGATTATGACGCGTTGCTGACGGATATCCGCATGCCTGACATGGACGGGTTCGAGTTGCTGGAGTTGTTGCGTTTATCCAATATGGAAAGGGCCGGAACAATTCCGGTCATAGCTGTGACTGCCGATATGGATTCGGAAGAGGAGTACCTTTCCCGGGGATTTGCCGGATGTGTCCGCAAGCCCTTCCGGATGAATGATCTGCTGGAAACCGTTTTCCGAATCATTGGAAGGAGCAGACAGGAGGCATGGCAACCGGATTTCTCCCTGATTCTTTCGGAAGAAGACAATAAGGATGAGATGCTCGGTATCTTCATTTGGGAAGGCCGCAAGGACCTTGACAGGTTACATGGGGCGTTGGAAAAGGATGACCGTCAGACAGTCCGTGAGATCTTGCACAAGAACCTTCCCTTGTGGATAAGTGTCCGCCTTGATTATCCGATAGGGAAATTGCAAACTATTGTGCTGTCCGATTCGGAACTCTGGACGGAAGAACAGATAAGGTGTATCTATAAGATAGTAGAAGCAGCAGAGAAACTAATTACCTGTGCTGAAAATATGAAGAAGAATATAAAATAAGTAAATGAAAAATATACTGATTATAGAGGATGATGTTGTCTTCAGCCGCAGTATCAGTAACTGGTTGAAGAAAAAGGGTATGGCAACCGAGCATGTGGCTACACTTTCGGCAGCCCGTAAGGAACTTCAGGCTAAAGAGTTCGACCTTGTCTTGGCAGACCTGCGCCTGCCGGACGGCAGCAGTATGGAACTGTTGAAATGGATGAAGGGAAAACATTATTCCATCCCGTTCCTTATCATGACCAGTTACGGTCAGGTGGAGAATGCAGTGGAAGCCATGCAGTTTGGGGCTGCCAATTACCTTTGCAAGCCGGTACAGCCGGACCGGCTTTGGGAAGTCATGGAAAAAGAGCTCAGCCGTCCGCAACATGGCGGAACAGAATTCTATCGCTGTGAAAGTGAAAAGGCCCGTGAGATGTACCGGCTGATAGGTCCTGTGGCTCGTTCCGACATGTCCGTCTTGCTTCGTGGAGCGTCGGGTACGGGTAAGGAACATATTGCCGCCGAGATTCATGAGCGGAGCCCGCGTAGACACAAGCCTTTTGTAGCTGTGGACTGCGGTGCCGTTTCCGATGACCTTGTCAGATCCGAGTTCTTCGGGCACTGCAAAGGGGCGTTCACCGGTGCGGACAGTGACAAGGCGGGACTTTTCCAGGCTGCCGAAGGTGGTACGTTGTTCCTTGATGAAATCGGTAACCTTGCTCCCGTAAATCAGATGAAACTGCTTCGCGCCCTGCAGGAGAAGCGTTACTTGCCGGTTGGGACAGTCAGGGAACGTCCCTTTGACATCCGCCTTATCGCTGCCACCAATGCGGATCTGGAGAAAGCCATTGCGGAAGGGAGTTTCCGTGAGGACCTGTACCACCGGCTGAACGAGTTCACTATCCGGGTTCCCCTGCTCTCCGAATGCGGGGAGGATATCCTTCCGTTGGCTGAATTCTTTCTGAAGCAGTTTTCCGCTAGATACGGGAAATCGGTTCAGGGCTTCGACCGGGAAGCGGCTGCCATGTTACGGCAATACGGCTGGCCGGGGAATATCCGTGAGTTGAAGAATACCGTCCGGCGTTCCGTCGTGTTTGCCGGGGAGGGGCGGATATCCGCACAGGAACTGAATCTGGATCAGGGCATGAAATTGGGAAACATGATTGTCCGTCCGGAAAAGGAGGAGCAGCAGATACTTCGGATACTTGGGCAGACCGGCAACAACCGCACCCTTGCCGCCCGTATACTCGGCATCAGCCGGACTGCCCTGTATTACAAGCTGAGGAAATACGGTATTGTGTGAATAAGGGGACATGATATACATATAGGGCAGCCCCCGTTTTCCGGGGGCTGTTTCATCTTTCAAAATCATGGAGGGGGAAATGCGCATTTATTCCTGTTTCCCGTTTTTCTTCTTTTTGTCATCTTCATTCTCCAGTCCCAGCCGTCTGCAGAGTTCCGGGTCATTTTTAATGCGTTCCATTTCCATGTTGATGATTGCCTGCGCATCCGCCTTGATCCTGTCATAGTTCCGCCCGATCTGCTGCGTCATGATGTCGTTTCCCTCCCTGTCCCTGAATTCGTTGATGACAGGTATTTTTCTGTAGTTCTTCTCTTCCCTGCTGACTTTTTCGTGGTCCACGATGATTTCGGCGTGGAATATCTTCTGTTCTATTTTCTCCCCGAAATTATCCGATACGGCACCGACGAAGGTCCCCTGTGAGAGGTTTGCTATCTTGGAAGCAGGAATAAGAGAGTCAAGTTGCGTGTTGATGGAGGTGGAAACATCCTGACGGTTGATGGATACGGACTGCCGCTTCTGGAGTACTTTCCCGAACCGCTCTGAAAGTGTCCTGGCGGTTTCCCCGACCACCTGACCACTAAAAATATTGCCCACAGTGTTTTGCACCACCTTGGATTCTTTTTCACCATAATCGCGGTTTAACTGGCTGAAATCCTGGAATCCCAGACAGACCGCTACCTTGTTGCTTCGTGCCGTGGCAATCAGATTGTCCAGTCCCCTGAAATATATAGTCGGTAATTCGTCAATGATTACCGTACTTTTCAGTTGTCCTTTTTTATTGATCAATTTTACAATGCGGGAATTGTACAATCCCAGCGCCGCCGAATAAATATTCTGCCGGTCGGGATTATTGCCTACGCACAGCAGTTTCGGCTCATTCGGGCTGTTGATGTCTAAGGAAAAATCATTACCCGTCATTACCCAGTAAAGCTGTGGAGAAATCATTCTGGTGAGCGGGATTTTTGCACTGGCAATCTGTCCCTGGAGCTGATCCTGAGCTCCGGATTTCCAGGCGTCCATAAAGGGTGAAAGGTAGTTCTCCAGCTCCGGATAAGAGGTTAATATAGTAAATAAATCTGAATACGGTTTGTTCAGCAGTTCCACCGCATGCGGGAATGTACAATAGATGCCATTTTTGTAAATCTTTAAATACCAGATAATTGCCGCCAGAAGAATGATGGGTGATTCCACGAAGAAATCCCCCTGTTTCTCAATCCACGTTTTGTTCAAATTTAGCATGATTGTGTAGCTTGCTTCATATGCATCCGAGATGTCCGTCATGAACTCCGGATTGATAGGGTTACATCTATGTGATCTACGCGGGTCATCAAAATTAATGACATAGAATTTGGGCTTTACCTTGTATTTATCCATATTGTTTAACAATGTGTTATATGCAATTGTGGATAAATCGTCAAACTTGTAATCGTAAATGTAACAACTGTATCCCTTTGAAATCATCTGGCGTATGTAGTTGTTTACCACTGCGTATGATTTTCCCGAACCGGGTGTGCCGAGCACGATAGTTGCACGGAAGGGATTCACCACATTTATCCATCCGTCATTGAGTCTCCCCTGATACTGAAACTTTGTCGGCAGGTTGACCGAGTATTCATTTTCCATCAACCGGGTTTCCTGTTGGAAAGACTCGTTTTCGAGATTGAACACGTCCTCCATCAGGTTGTGCCTGTATAGACGGCTCATCCATAATCCTGCCATCAGCAGGCAAAGATAGCCGGACACCAATGTGAATACATAAAGTGCGGTGACAGCCGCATGGGGCAGGGTCAAATCCAATATCCACCAGTTGAGAAAAAAAAGGATGCATCCTGCGAAGAGTGCTGCATGGATTTTGTGCCGGGTGATCTTCTCGCCCTTGACACCTTTTGTTCCCAGACACGAGACGGCCATCAGCAGGGTAACTGCCAGCTTGCTCCATAGGACGCAATTGAAGATTCCGGTTGTATTGTTGAAGTTTATAATTATCTTGTCTGTCACTTCCAGATTTAAATTCCAACTGGCAATGCTCGGATAACAATACACGTATACGTGTACCACCAAAAGAAAAATGCTCACCGCCCTTCCGAATTCCATTATTTTGGCGAGTGCTCTCAAATCGTCTTCCTGTTGCATAATACTTATGTGTAAATGGGGGTAATAATCAGTTTACCTTAAATACCGCGAGAGTTTCGTTTCGCTTTTCTCCTTTTCTTCATCCGGCGTGCAAGGGCCTCCTCCCCGTAATCCACCGGATTTGTTTCCATGGAGAATATGCCTGCCGCCTGTTCCAATGCGCTTCCCGGTTCCGTCTTGTGCGAATGGTGCTGCCATAGTTCGGTACCGGTATGTGCGGAACGTTCTGTGGCAGGTATGCCGTCCCACCATTTGAAAAGTTCATTGTAAATGTTAGCGGAAAACTCCTTGCCCATGCGCGAGCCGTTGAATACTTCCCGCCTGTTATGGTCGATGAACGTGACACCGTAGATACGTCCCTGCTCATTTTCCCGGAATACTGCATCAATGCTGGCTTTCTTTAATAGTCCGGTCAGTTCTTCACGCGAACGTGCGTGCCGCATGGCATAAACCACCTGTGCATGAATAGCCGGCGCCCATTTACCATCCTTGAAATCCCTGGTGTGTGAAAGCATCCTCTTTTCCAGGCGTTCGTTTCCGAAACGCTTGCCGAAGCGTGAACTCTTGAAAGGCGGGCTGACCACTTTCCCGCTATCATCGGTTGCCGAGTAGATAATACCGGTATAAGGTTCGCCTTTGAATTCTCCCCGTACCTGCCTGGCTTCAATATTGAAGGTAGACAGTACCGCGCTGTATTCCCCGAATGTCTGGAAGCGGTAACTTCCTAATACAGCTTTTAGGGTGTTGCTTATCTGATGCCGTATGTCTCCCCCGGACGTATTTACCTTCTTTAATTCCGCTTTCGGGTTCCGTTCTTCCATATCCGCACTATTGCGTAATCCGAAGTCTGTTTCCAATTCCCGGCAGGCGGTCATGGAACGGCGGTGCTCGAAAGAATCATTGATTTTCCGTCCCTCTTCATCCACGCATACACTTACGATATGAATATGCGTATTGTACGTATCACCGTGTTTATAGGTAATGTAGGGCTGGTTGCCATATCCCATCTTCTGCATGTACATTTGTGCCAGTTCCGCCAGCTGTCCATCATCAAGTTTGTCCTCCGGTGCCGGACTTAGTGCGATGTGCAGGACAGGCTTCTCCGTGTTCCTGTTTGCCAGCAGGTAATTCTCAAAGGAGAGCAAGGCAAGACGCATGTCCTCGCCCGGTCGTCCCATGCGGTCTGAAATCATCCGGTTGCCGGAGAGTATTTCAGCCGTCCCTTTCTCTACTTTCTCGTGGTTGTAATGCAGTGCCCCGTACAGGCTGGCTCCATGACTTATTTTTGCAACCATTTCTTTTGGTATTCTTCGGTTAGTGCTATAACTTTTTTAGTCAGTAGCATCAGTTCAAGTGTCATTTTCTCCAGTTTGTAAAGTAGCGATATCGCTCGTTTCTCCCCGAAATTGGTCCTGATGGCACGTACAACCTGATTGTAGTTGTTACCGACGGCCTGAAATTGTCTGTGAAATTCCGTAAGGCGGATGTAGTAATCCATTGTCGCCTTGTCGATTTTAACCACTTTGATTGTGCCACCGAAAATGGCTTTTTTGATGAAACGTGTTTTGTCTTTTGCCTCTGATTCGGTAACCAACTTTTCGAACCTCGTGTTCTCTTCAGCATTCAGGCGGAAGCTGTATTTGTAGTCCGCCGGATCGCTTTTGGGCTTTCTGCCCGTTTTTGCTCTCGATTCTTCCTTCATACTCTTTGCATAATTATGGTCCGTCCTTTTTTCTCTTCCGGAATTTCCGACTTTGGAGGAAATTCCCCGACTGCCAGGTCGGGCAAGCGGTTTTCGTCGGACAGGACACTTCCTGTCGGACGAAAACACAACTTGCTATGTTCGTTTGAACATAGAATCCTCCTTCGTCGGATTGCTGCGCGACGTTTACGGCGTGCTGTAGTCCGATGAAGCATGGTTTCCTCCATAGTCTTATTCCGACTTTGCAAAGTTATGACGGATTAAGTGCTTGTGAAATAGAAGCTTATGTGACAAATGATGACATCTGATGACATGTTATGTCAGGTGAAGCGGATTTTAGTTATTGTATCAAAAATCCGTTCTACTTTTGGCGTGACGCAATGCGGTAAGGGACGGAAAGGTACGGTATAAAAAACGCTTTATCAATACGGTGCCTATGGTAGTGGGACAATACTGTGTATTCCGGTTGAATGTTACGCTGGTCATGTATGGATACGGCACCGTTCCGATACAATGATACGTAGGCGTATCGATGCCATGAGGTAGCTTTTGTATAGATACAGTCGTACATAACGAATATTGGCGTATGGCATCAAAGGTACATTCCGTTTTTAGCGTGATGCAAGGCTGCATGTATCGTATCGGTCCGGCATAAGAGAGGCCGTACTGATGTGGTACAGACTTGTGACTGGACAGTACGGTGTCCCCCGGTTGGATGCGATACCGCTCATGTATGGAAACGGTGATACACAGCCGTATTCCTACTGCCGTACAGTATTGTGCAGCGTCACTTGATGTAAGGATACAGGCGAAAAGAAAATAAGTCATTAACCCTTAATTTCATGAAGTTATGAAGAAGGAACCTTTATTTGTTGCCCTCAGCAATCAGAAGGGCGGAGTCGGTAAATCAACGTTAACCGTGTTGCTTGCCAGCTATTTCCATTACCATAAGGCAAAGAACGTGCTTGTGGTAGATTGTGACTATCCCCAGCACAGTATGATGACTATGCGTGAATGGGACATAAAAAATGTGGAAAAGACCCCTCGTCTGCAAAGTTTGCTGGTGGAGCAGTTCGGGGATACGGGCAGAAAGGCCTACAACATTCTGGCTTCCACGCCCGAACAGGCCAAGGAAACTGCCTATGGTTTTATAGACCGTTCCGATACCGAATATGACCTTGTCCTTTTGGACCTTCCCGGAACGGTCAATACTACAGGCGTTTTCCAGTCCATCATCAATATGGATTATGTTTTTACCCCGATTACCCAGGAGAGGATGGTCATGCAGAGCAGCATGTCATTTGTCCTGTCCATTCGGGAATATCTGCTTCATCACAAGGGAGTCCCCTTGCGTGATATCCATATGTTCTGGAATAAAATGGACAAGCGCGTCTCCCGGGACTTATATGACGCTTATATGGAAATCATCCGCTCTTTGGGACTACCTGTATTGAATACGGTCCTTCCGGGTGCGGAGCGTTATAAAAAGGATGTCGGTTTGAACGGGCAGATATTCCGCAGCACCCTGTTTCCGCCTTCCGCCGCTGCTCTGAAAGGAAGCAATCTCGATTTGCTTGCCGCTGAAATGGAAACCATACTCGGACTTTAACCGGACATGACTATGGCAAACAAGAACAGATCCGTCTATAATGTGGACGAGGATGCGCTCAAGCGTATGGTGGCCGGAGATACAACGGCATTGGAAAAGATAAGGAAACAGGATGAACGGCCGGAAGAAGATGCCGGTGTCTCCGGAGTGTCGGAAGAAAAAGAAAAGAAACCGGATGCCTCCATTGAGAAGAAACCGTTCGCGGGGAAGAAAATACCGCGGGCATACGGCTTTGATGATTACCGGGAACAATTCCTGCAACAGAAACTGACGGGAGCCAGAAGACAGACTTATATACATGATTCACTGTATAAGGTCCTGGCCAAGGTGCTTCCGGTCATTGCACCGGAAATGTCTGTCCCCACATTTGTGAACAGTGTACTGTCGGACCATCTGAAAAGGTATCAGGATATAATTAACGGAATGTATAATCGGGAAGCGACCCAAAAACCGGTGGAATGGGAACTATAGTTTATTTGTCGATACGCCTTGCCTGTGCCTGTTATATATTATATAAGGTATGTGGGCAGAAAAAGAAGATACGTGAAATTTGCGACCTGTTGTATGCGAAGTTACCTCCCGTAAAAAAGAAAGAGCCGGAAAACGTCTTGTCGGAACCGAGCAGCGAATCCAGCGTCATGGGCAGCACCCGTTTTGTCTATCTGGATGAGGATGCCGGAAAGACTGTTGCCCCCTATATGAGCCAGCCGTTGGAAACGGCTGCGGATTTTATAGGTGAGGAGGAAGATGTCGATGGGGAAGAAGTGGAATGTAAATTACCGTTGGAGGAGATGAGAATGCTGAAAGAGGAACAGGAAGAACTGGACGGAACGTACCCGGTAGTGGATGCCGTCTCACAAGCCGTAACGCCTGATGATCTTGACAATGTCGGCAATGTATTGTTTAAACTGAATGATGCTGACAAGGATGAGGAGAAATCAGATCGGAAGAGCGTCGTGTAGGGA
>ERZ507469.28-NODE-28-length-61066-cov-6.16536_pt1 | contig 61066 bp, 40 predicted proteins | sample MGYA00512652_ERZ507469 | MGnify/ENA metagenome assembly ERZ507469
TCTACCGATATAAAGATGGTTCCAACTATAATAAAGGATTGGACGGAGTAAGCCCGCTTATCGCAAACATCTCTTCCAAAAAGCAAACAAGCAGAATGATAAACCATCTGTTTTCTCCTGATGAAATGTGGACAGAAGTAGGAATTTCCACAGTAGACCAATCTGCTTCTTATTATCGTACAAACGGTTACTGGAATGGAGCTGTCTGGTTTCCCCACCAATGGATGGTATGGAAAGCTTTGTTGGATCTCGGAGAAGGAGAAAAAGCCCACCAAGTGGCAACTACAGCACTAAATACATGGGAGAAAGAATGTAAGGAGAGTTATTACACCTTTGAACACTTTATTATATCCTCTCAACGTGGAGCTGGATGGCATCAATTCTCAGGGTTATCATCGCCTATACTCAACTGGTTTGCCACGTACTACCGGATAGGAAAAGTATCAACCGGATTCGAAGTGTGGATTTCTAACGGGCATTTCAACAATGATTACACCCAGTATCAGGCAGAAATAGCTTTTGATGATTCAACAGTCCCTCATCAACGAACAATTCTTGTATGTATGAATCCAGGAAAAGATTATCAGGTTATTTTCAATGGGAAAAATGTCAAAAATAGAATATACCATCAGGGGTTATTGGAAATAACATTACCTAATACAAATAAATCAGGAAGACTCACAATAGTATCAATTTAATAGAATTATAAATCCCAACACAAGTTTAACTGAAAAAAACATATTTATTCCTCCTTTTTAAACATTAAAGCCCAAAAGGCCTATTCGACCAATGGATATCAAATAATTCTATTATAACTTCCCCCACTCTCAGCTATAAAAATAGGATATTCAGTAAATTCTGGATTTTTGAAATTCAATGAAGAGCAATTTTCCCTTTCCCATGAAATTTGCTCTTCATTGATTAAAAGCATAAATATCAGGACGTAAAAAGCCGGAGAGTCCCCAGCAATCCTCTGTCTATTTTTTCTATTTCTTATCTTTCTATTATGTAACCGCCTATTTTTTCGTTTCTACATTTTCTATCATGCATACAACATTTGCCATATGTATTCCAAAGAAAATCCAAAATATTTCTGTTTTCTTGTTTTTGGTCTTGACTTTCGCCAGTGAATAACGTTGCTTCTGTATTCCTAAATTTTCTTCCAGCCAAGTAGTGCTTCCACGGCTGGACTTCAAACGTAATATCCTGAAAACTATCACTCTTTACTGCTTTGTTCGTATGCTTAAAAAGAAGTGGTAATACCGTATTTAATACAGAACTTCGGTTGTCATTATTGGCATAAATAACATCGGCAGCGACATCCTTGACCCTAATACGGATTAGTTGTTGACAATCTTTCAACTGTATCCCATCATTGAAAGTTTTGAATGAAATGTGTTCAATAGAGGAAATACCATCTATATATTATTGACCTTCACACTAAGCCTTACGATTTAGACTTAGTTTCCTCTGAAAATCAAACAGATAGAATATTCTCCAATACTTACTATATGATCAGAAACCTTTTTACCTGCAAATAAAGTCTTGCATGTAGTATCAGCTATACAAACATGAAAGTTTTCCAAGTAAGGTTTTCAGCAATCAGTCAGCACCTGCTGTCAAAAAGCTATATCGAGATACGCGATCAGTTATTGGCGAATGGCACTCACTATTTGTTATTAATCAGTGGATGAAAAGAATCAATCTGAACACCACAAAACAGTCGATAATGTATATTGTCATCTAAGTGGCATATCAATGCAACATCTGAAAAGTTGGTATATGACAGGAGTATTAGGAGAATCCTACCTTCGGGAAAAAAGAACTTTTGTGACCCGTAAAAGGAGATCTCAACCCCATTATCCAAACTAATTCAGCAAAAGGGCATGAAGCAAGCCTAATTCACTGCACTCAAAACATGCAATATTTCTCTATAATAGAGAACTCCGTGCCCCCAAAATGGTTTTATCTTTGATTTTATTTGTATCTCTACCATATATTTTTATTTTGAATTATCCCTATTTCGGGCGTCAAACCATTTTTAGGGAAAATATTTAAATACACAAAAGGCAACTAACTCATAATAGATTAGTTGCCTTATATTTATTATTTTATGAATGTCTCTTCAGTAAATATTCTAATCCTAAAAATAGCCGTTAAAAGATATAAACAACTACCTTTATTTTATAGTAAAGTTTCGTATACTGAATATCCTGTTTCTAATACAAAAAGGATAACATACCTACAATGAAGCAGTTACTTAATTTATTTATAAAATTTCCATATTATCCTACTTGTTATTCAATAATGCATAAGCACACCATATTATCGGTGCCTGTCCATGATAATCTCCAGCAATACGGGGACGGTCCATATAATATTGCTTACTGTTTTTCTTTCCGGTACCAATACAAACTTCAGTCAGGTCGTTTTTGTCGTCAATATAATTGCATAAACCAAGCCAAGCACGACGTGCAATTGGAGCGTATTCCTCTTTATTTAGCCAGCCGTTGTTGACGCCCACAATCATAGCATAAGCAAACATAGCCGATCCTGACGTTTCTGTCCAGAAATCCGGTTCAGTAATTAATTGATTCCAAAGCCCATCTTTATTAACATACTTTTTCAGATTATCCATCATCAACAAATACCCTTTCATAATACGTGCACGATTAGGATCCTTTTCCGGTAAGTTATAAAGCAGCTCCGTCATACCTACAGCCATCCAGCCATCTCCTCGTCCCCAATAATAAGGTACATCCGGTGCATGATAGAAAAGGCCGTTAGGATGTTGCAATTCATCCAAATACAGAACCATTTCTTTAGCAGCCCTATTGATGTATTTAGGCTCACCAGTAGCTTTATAAGCCTCTGATTGCACAATAGTGATCATATACATATCATCAATCCAAAGACGAGTTTGCCAAGAATATCCCTTCTTATCCCATCTACGCTCCTCTTCATTCGCATTAGCAGGAAGTTCCCATTGAGTGTCAGCATACAGTAGTCCAAGGTCCAAATAACGCTTATCTTTTGTTATATTATAAAACCTTAGAGGTAAACAACCAAACATATTTTGATCTACGTGTATCGGCGGAGGTAAAAGTTCTTTTTCCAGATGAAACAATAATTCGAAACGATTTCTCAATAGTTCCATCAATTCTTTATTATTCGTCAATTCTGCAAAACGGAGAGCTCCGTACCATGTACACACCTCTGCATAATGTATTCCTCTATCAAAATACAGTTGATGTTTAGTTTCCATTAAGCGTCTGCTTAATTTATTTCCAACAGTCTTTGGATCTGCCTTCACTGGAAAATCTCCAAAATAATTTTGAGCAGAAATCACGTTTGAGCTCAAAAAAACGGTCATCAATAAGGCGTAAATCAAATAATTCTTTTTCATAACTGTAGTGTTCTATATAATTAATTATCCAATATTAAATTCTTCAAATCATAAACCAGTCACTGGCACCCAACGTGCTGTACTCGTAGATGTAACATCACACATGGCATCTACCGAATTCCGCTTTGTAATAGAAAAATTGACAAGTATCTGCCCTGAAGTAATAGTCAATTGAGAACGTGGAATAGCAATTTCAGCAATATATCCATAATCATCAACACGCCTCTCATTTGTATCGTTACAGATATAAGTCTTGACTTGGACACCTAACTGCGCCTCTTTCCACAATGTATCATATATTTCACAATTATTCAATCCATTCATTGTCACTTTTACGCAACAAGCACCTTTTGACAACTTATTATCACTCACAGGAGATATGTATAGAGAAGCGTAATCAGAGGCTAACAAGTTTCGATCAAGTACTTCTAACAGAAAATAAATATTATCATCATCATACGAACAACGTAGCGTTCCTTGCGTTTGTGACTGACTACCCACAAAGAGTGCATGATCTGTATTTGCCCACTCTTTATTGTTACCATCTACCGTAACCTCTCTTTTCACGGCATCAATGCGATGATTAAGTACAAACTGTGCCATCTGCACCGGGCCTTCTTTCGCTTTAACATTAGTTCCAACCAGTGTATGTGAATCAATAATACAAAGTGATCCCCAATAACCACCTGAAAAAGGTTGATAAGCACCACCAAAGTTACGAGCAGTAGCATCTCCTATTTTAAGAGTATATTTACTTGACGATTCATACGAAAGGACGGTTTCTCCCGAAGGAAACTGCCCCAAATAAGGTCCCATGCCAGAGAAAGCACAATTGTTACTATCCGTAGGACCTGCCTGATCGACAGCCAAATATTCCCATTCGTCTTTATCTGAATAACAAAGTGAAATATGATATCCTGAATTATTGGTTTCCACAGCGGCTGCCAATCCTTTATTATTATTGAGTTTCACAACAGAAGGCATTTGATGATTATAGCCGACAATTCCGTCTTTTTCCCACCTCATTCGCAACACATAATAAGGAGAAGAACTAAAATCCGGTTTCCATGTCTTTCCCCCATCAGTAGAAACAACCATTGCCGTACCTGTATCTGTTCCATGTCCTACCAAACCTGTACGACTGCTATCTGTAAAGTAACAGTGTAATTCACCTGTAGGCAACTCCAACAAGAAAGGTTCCCAATTAACTCCCTGATAGATCTTGACAGGTTCACTCCAAGTAACACCATTATCCACACTACGCCTTAATTCAATGCCTGCATCTTCCGGCAAGTCCCGATAACCGGAATTAGCCCTGCAAGATGCAACCGCTAATATATCTCCATTAGAAAGCACTAGTCCATCACAATTAGCATAGCAGTGTATATTCTTATTGCCTTTGCTATCGATAATATCATAACTGTTAAATATCTCTCCTTTATTTATCCACGTTTTCAGATCCTTACTAAGTGCATAAACGCAACGCCGACCAATATTATTAGCACTGCCATTGTGATAGAACAGAATATAGTCGCCATTTTTCATTTTCTTTATACGAGGATAGCGGGGATAAGAAGCTTCCATAGTCACAAGCGTCCGATAATTCATCATCAGCGATGAACGTGAAGTGACATATTCATGAGAATTTATAACTGAAGGTCCCTGATTGAGCTGGTCAATAGGAGCAATATGAGTAATAAACGACACAGGTTTCTCTTTGCCCCCTTTGTCTCCGTTATTTTCCGTACTATTTGACATTTCATCATCTCCACCTCCACATGCCATAACGGCTGTACAAAGTATAGAAAATAGCATCATGTTTCTAAGAAATCGTTTCATGGTTTTACTCTATAATTAATGGTTTGACCGATATTTACTATACAATTTTCGGGCTGTTTCCACAGGATCGGCATTAGTTACAATACGATACTTATTATGTGCATTCACCCATCTCCTTTCTGCTTGGAAAGAATCCGGAGGCGTTAGATGCTGACCTTTAAGCATCCCTTTGAGATAAGCAATATAATTAGTCCATCGAGGTAGATAATAGTCTTTCAACAGTCCGCCCCATTCTTTGTGGGCGTAATCGCGCACAGGACTAAGCGTCTCTGTCCATGTCCCAATCAGCATACGTGCATTGTGCTCATACAAATCTTGCAATTCAGGCTGTTTTGACTTTGAACGGGCCATATCCAGCCAACGTCCTACGAAGAAGCGTTCGTGAGTGGACAGTAACTCATTTTGATCCTCAATCAGTTGCAGAAACCTCTCCGACCAGTAATCAAACTGTTTCGTACCTTTCGCCCGATAAGCATCCACCAGATTGTAATATGCTTCCCGTCCTAAATCCGCAAGATACTGACGGACGAAATCGACTGCATCATACCGATAAGTGGGCACCTGCTTCAGACGGTCTGCACTTTGTAAGAATAATCCTACCCCCTGAGCAAAGAGTTTCGGATCATAGAAGATCCGGCATTGGCTCCAGGCAGAAGCCGTGATTTTATCTCTCTTCAAACTGGGAGACGCACAAAAAACTGACTCTGACGGACGGCGATGACCGGTATAAGTACCATAAGCCGTACGGTGGAAAATAGTCCACGCCTCTTTCAGATTTTCATTTTCCGCACCATAACGACGCACTGAATACTCTTTCAGCCAGGCATCCAGATCCAAGTGCTCCGAACGCCAGCGCATTTCATTCAACAAATCAAACACCACTGGATTCACCTCGATGCCTTCCGGAGTAGAACTGATTCCTTTCATGCTCGATGATGCTGCCGGATCCTTCTGACCATCTACCGCCCCGATAGCTATAGCATCCAAACGCCCGTGCAGACCAATGTTACCCCCATAATTGGAAATATGTGACCATAACCACGGGAAGCCATCAAATCCCTTACGCTTCCGCCAGTTATCCCAAAATTCGGCAGCAAGATCAACGATCAGCGTATTCTTCCTGTCGAGTCCTGCCAACAACTCCTTTTTCGGATTTCCCAACCATGCCTGAATCACCCAAGTCGCATCTGGATTATATTGTTTCATGGCTGTCTGTACCCGGTGGGCGGCATCTGTTACATCAATGCCCCCTATTCTTCCACCTTCGTGAAAAAGATCACCGCCAAACAAGTCTGCTTTCCCATAAAGCTTCTCATATTCAGCATACCATACCTTTGCCATTCGTTCAAATAACGGATCGGCAGGGTCGAGCACAGGAGGGCGTTGAAGCGAATTCCACAGTCCCTGTTCCACCAGACGGGCTTCCGGATATTTTTCTTTCAATGAGGAAGGAACCATCCCAAAGAATCCCTGAAAGACGGGCCTCATCCCATATTCACGCATACGGGCAAGTATTTTCTTCTGCAAGACTATCTGCTCCTTAAACCATTCATCAGGCAACGGACCACCGATATTCTCAAGATTACCCATCAGCAACCAACCAAAATAAGCTGGTCCACACAAAAACTCCTTCACTTCCGGAAGCGTATACCCGAATTTCAACAGCATATTCCGCCATACAGCCTCCGCCCCAACCATAGCCATCGGCATATTAATACCGTTCAAAGCCATCAAGTCTATTTCACGTTCCCAACGTTTCCAGTCCCAAAAAGCTGTGGTATAGCTAAATGTGCAATAATTCATATAGAAATTATCAGATAGCTTAGTCGCATGACGCTCTTTCACATGTGGCAGCTCTGCAGGCAATTGAGGTAATTGGTCTTCACAGAAAGAGACATGAGCATGACAGTAATATTTCAGATACCAGTTAATGCCAAAGGCGGCACTTACATAATTGTTGGCACGCACTGTAACTTTGCGCCCACCACCATACAGTTCAAAGTAATCGTCTCTCTGACCAGAAGAAGAATGGATCTCAATCTTAAATCGACTGGAAAGACCTTTCTGAAGACGTTCCAACATTTGCTTCACCGAATTAGCCTCAACAACCGCAGCTAAAAGCAGGAAGACTAAAAGTAAGAAGTGTTTTTTCATGGTTAACCCTATCATCCATGATCACAAACAACCATGGCTATCTTTAACTACATATTAATCAAACAACCCTATTTTCTTGTCGGTTGGGGTCCGAAATAGGAACGTTTCATCCCTCCAAAGTCCAATACAATCTTTTGCAATACAGTTCCGGCATCTCCGCAGATAATTTTCACAGTATGCTTACCCGGCTTGTCAATATGCAAAGTTGTCTTATTGATTCTACAGTTCTTCAATACGCTCTCATACCAGATCTGTGCATATTCAAAAGAAGATGTAGACGGATTCAAAACCGGTCCTTCATCGATACATACACCATATTTGGTTTCGATATTCGTTGCTTCGTGTCCGGCATAGCCTCTGTCCTTGCTTGTCACGAATGTAGGCAACACATATGTATAGACATCAACCGAGCCTTGCTCGAAAGTATAGAAGTCATACTCCAGACGTGGTGTGCTACGGCCTGCGGTACGTTGTGGAGCAGCCGTCGGATCACCCAACTGAATAACCGTATTCTCTATCCCCAGATTAGGAATGGTTCTCATCTTGATCGCCTTATTCTCCACTTTCCGGTGGAAGCTTGCCGCATCGATAGAGACATATCCGTTATGTTCCACAAATAAAGTATCCATTTCTGCTAATGAAGGAGAAGAAGGGTTGAAGACAGAAATATAGACATTTTCCTTCTCACCACGATCAGACACGATTTCCAATATTCCGAATACTTTCTCACCAGTCGGGACCTTAGCCCAGTCGATTGAGACTTCTATACGATTTTCCGTAGCAGTTTCTCCGGCTTTCTGACTTAACAGAATCCAACTATCTGAAACCGATGCTTTCCATTTCAGAGGAGTCGCTCCTTTATTGAAAACGTCTACGTAATAGGATTGACGGAAGTATGTGTTGAAAGATGGCAGTGAATGGAAACTCTTCTGTCCTTTCAAAACATCTTCTCCTTCTGCTAATATGCCCAAAGAGGCTGTAGGTGCCAGATTGACCTTCCGCAGAGCCGGGAGTTCAAAATAGGCTGCGGCAAATCCTTGTTTCATGGTCATTACGTGATCCCATTTACCTCCAAGTAATGAGTTATATCCTTTTGTTATTACTTCCAGACTGTCATAACAAGCTTTGGTCATTTTCTCCAGTTCTGCAGTAGTCGCCCTCTGTTGAATAGAATACCAACGATTTCTCTGCCCGTTAAGAATCATACGGTTCAACAGTTCACATCCTTTGACCGGATAATACAATGATTGATAATAACATGCTTTCTTGTCTTCAGGCAAAGCTTTCAGAATCTTCTCTGCCATATTTCCTATCCGTTGATATTCAGCCAGACGAGTATCCACTTCACGATAATTGGCAAGCGAAAAATCAGTATCCGTATTTCGCTCTCTTCCGTGTTTATCGGTAGCCCACTGATAACCCCATCCCATAAATTCAGGTTTACGGGCGAAAGCCAATTTATAGAAAGAATCTATCACATCCTGATATTCAACTCGGTAGTCATCGCCCAACATACCGCACAACCATTCGGTACGATAGTTTGCCGCTCTTTCAAAATTGAATGAGTCAATATCGAAAGCCATTGTCAGAAAATAATCTACAGCAAATTCACAGGACTTGATATCTCCGGCGTTGAGTAGCCAAATGCGGTCAGCCGTCATGTCGTATGCCTTACGGAGTTCTTCATACATCAATGTAGGGGAAGTTGTGTTCATCCAAAGATGATCATGAGGTTTACCCAGATAAGATGAATGATAATATACTCCCGAACGTCCGGAACGTTTCTGCTCTTTCGGACTACTCAAACGTTTCATATATCCATAATTATCATCCGGCCAGATAATGGTCACATCATCCGGAAGTTCCAACCCCTGATCGTATACATCGAGCACTTCTTTATATGGAGTAAAGGCTTGAGGAATGTCTTCCGCACGCTTACCGATGGCATCTACCAGCATTTGCCTTTGTGCCATCAACGCTTCCTGAAGCATATCTTTTCTATCGGACATATTATTGCTTGCATTCATTGCCCGATCGTGCAATCCACGCAAAGCCAGAGTATATACATTTTCAAACGGAGCACATTCTTCTACGCGCGATTTCAAGACTTTGTCGACACCATCCTTATTATTGATATAATCCCATTCGCCCATTTTATCACGTTTCCATTCGCTTGCTGTATTAAACAATAATGGTTCGCAATGAGAGGAACCCATGACGATAGCAAAACTATCCGCTACCAAACGATTTTCTGGAATACGGTGGAAAGCCATAGATGCATCATGCATAGCCGGACAAAGATAATTGGCCTGAAGACGAAGCAATAATTCGCATACTTTTGCATACGTTCTCGGCCCGAAGTTTCCACGTTCTTTTTCGTAATTATCCCTTGACCAACGGTAAAGTCCCCAGTCTTCATCATTGATAAAGACACCTCTGAACTTGACTGATGGTGTTTTGGAGATAAACTTATCGACTTTTACACTTACTTGTTTCTGTTGTTTGACCGGAGCATCCGCCCACCAATACCAGGGAGATACTCCGATTGCCTTTGAAATAGAAAGAAGTCCGTAGGCAGTACCGCGCCTGTCACTTCCGGCAACGACAATTGCCTTCTTTATACCCGGAACAGGATTGTTGACTACCTCTATCATATAGCGTTCCCAACCTCCGGCAATAGCTGCCGTATCTATTTTGTTTCCGGATGCCAAAACGTCAATCCATCCGCTTTCTCCTATAGTTCCGGCAATAATCGCATAACGCGCGGATACTTTTCCGGGCTTGCTTTCATTCATCTTCAACTCTTGCCCCGTCACACGGCGAACATCATCTACCAAAAGAGATGCACTCTTACGTACTACAGTCGCATCTTTTCCATCAAAACAAACAACTGCATTCGTTGATGAAGAAACAATAGGAAAACTATTCTTTCCGGTTCCTTTGTCGAGTAAAATTTGTGCTTCTGCCGAAATCAGGCTACAACAAAATAAGCCCAACAATAAAATCTTATTTTTCATATAAACGTTAGATTGACAATTAATGATGCGACAAAGAAAAAGAAAAATACACAAACTAAATGAAACAATCTGACCTATAAATAGCAGTATATATTCAAAAAAAACTTCGAAAACTATTTTGAAGAGATAGTGGATAATATATGCACACAACAAAGCCACCACAATTCCAAACATCCGAATTGTGGTGGCATATAAGTATAAAAAGAGGAGAAAATAAACGCCGTTAATTAGTCGCCTCATCGGCTACAGCCTCTTCCCAAGTCTCCCACATCTTCACATTGGCATCATATCCATCGTAGCCGAAGTTTTGGTGAAGTTGTCCCTTGCTGTTAGCAGTAATTGCCTTTTCCGGGATAGGCCAGTATATGTTCTTCTTATCAATGGTATAGTTAAGTGAATTATTAGAAGCTGTCACATTGACTACACCCTTGTTGTAGATGTTATAATGGTTAACACGCTGATACCAATAGCTGCCACCTTCTTCATCCGTACCCTGCTGTTTGTCGAACGTTTCAAGGCTATACATATTACCCCATTCGTCAGGACGTCCGCTACGTGCCAAGCACAAGGACACACGAGTCAACTCACAGTTTCTCCATTCTTCAAAGTACAACTCACGAGCACGCTCATTCATAATATCACCGATAGTAACACTGCCCGCCTTATACAGTTCATCACAATGTGCACGCTTGCGGATCTCGTTTACATCGTCTGCAATGGTAGCGTCGCTCGGATTAATGTAAAATTTCGCTTCCGCGCGCAAGAGATAGACTTCGGCAAGACGATACAAATACCAGTCTGCATTACCACCAGTGGTCGCACCACGATTACCGTCAGAACCGGAAACATTCGCATCGTTCACAGGGTCATCTAGGTACATCTTATAATGTGGCACATCATACCAGCGGCGGATGGTATCACTGCACAACAAATCGCCATTGTCGCTGTACAGGCGCAGATTCTGTCCGTAATACTGTGATTCTCTATTGTTATATTTCAGATCCTCCATGCGCATCCAGTTTCCTGTCTCAGAACTGTGCCGAAGGTCTCCCTTATCCTCCTTGCCGTTGACGTACCATAAAGAATGCGTATACCAATAGCTGTTTCTCCATGTAGAGATACCGCGGCCCAAGGCACGCATATAGTCATACTCTGCATCATACTTACTGTCGTTACGCTTATAGTTTTGCAATCCCTGCTTACCGTCGGGATCTGTCAGACCACTATTAAAAAAGAAAGGATAGAAGATACGCATTGTCAGCATCTTTACGAATGACTCTTGATCTGATCCCCTGTTAGGCATACCCATAATCCATTCTGTATTTGAACTGATAAGTTTGTTCTCCGCACGGTGCATATCCCAAATAACGTTACGCGTAATAGGCCATGTCAAAGGTTCTCCTCCGTCATTGAACGTTCCAAACTCCTCTCCCTTAACCAGCTTATACTGACTCTGGTCGATCAAAATATCACATTGTTCTTTTGCTTTCGTATATTCACCGATAGCAAGATAGATTTTCGTCAGCAGCACGCGGCAGGCACCTTTGTTTACCATACCGATCTCGTTCATGTCTTGCTGCTCGGGGACATGTTCAACGGCCCATTCCATATCCTTCATCAGCATAGTCAGGAGGGCGTCACGCTTTATTGAATAATAATTCTGTTTTGGAGTGTCAATCAGTGTGGCCACCAAAGGCACTTCACCAAACTGCATCATCAATGCCATATAGCGAAAAGCACGGTGGAAATAGGCGCGTCCGATATAAGCATCCCGGATGGTTGGATCCAGTCCTTCCACACCCGGAGCATATTTGATAATCGTATTCGCATGTCTGACACCTATCCACCCCTCATCCCAGAAAAAGCAAATACTGTTTGAACGGTCCAGATAATTCTGAGTACTCTGATCACTGTTCGGGGTCAAGTCGTTGGCAATGTTGCATAGCATCCTTGCCTTATCCGTATTCGCGGCTACACACAGGTCAGAAAACATCAATTCAGTTCCCATCGGCAACATCTCGTTGTGATCGCAAGCGTAATACAACTTCAAGTGACGATCGCAGATACCCATTGCCGCCCTCAACCCAGATTCCGTAGAGAACGTTGCCCCCGGTTCATAGAACGAAAGAGGATCGGTTGCCAAGAAATCCTCGCTACAACCAGACAAGAGTACTGCAGTTCCGGCCATGATTAAACATACCCTACTTATATTTTTAATTATATTTTTCATGTCATTTCATTGTTAAGAATTAAAATGTAAAGTTCACACCCAATGTATAAGAACGTACAGCCAATCCATTAGCCTCGATATCACCGTATTCCCAGTACTTGTCGAAGGTAATCATGGCAAGGTTCTTAATCGTTCCATATAAGCGGATACGTTCGATACCCACCTTTTTAGTCAATTCCTTCGGCAGGGTATAACCCAACGTTAGGTTATCCAAGCGGATAAAGCCGGCATTATACACCATAGGAGGCGTCTGCGCTCCTGTAGGCCCCTTCGCATCAATGCGGCCATAGTGATTAGTCGCGTTGTCTAATGTCCAATACGTCTTCGCCTCCTTGTTGGCAAGCGCGTAGGACATACGTCCTCCATCATCATCATTATTCAAATAGTTAGTGCTGGTTTTCTTTTGTCCCATGTAAGAATACATATTTAATGCCAACGTGAAGTCCTTGTAAGAGAATTCATTGCGAAATGCCCAACGATAAGGAGCGACTGTCTGTCCGAGAAATGTCTTATCTTTCGAGTTATACACCGGTGTTCTTGAACCGTCAGCATTGATAATGTCGTCGTCCGTACAGAGATTGGCTACAATCGGGTCGCCCGGTTTCTGCCCGTACTTGGCGGCCTCTTCCCACTGGTCTTTCTGCCAAATACCTGTCACTTTGTAGTCCCAGATGTTGGAGATGGGTCGTCCGATGAACCAGCCGTTCGTCTCGTCATCTGCCTCCTTCTGACCGATAACGTTGCCATCGGCATCCGTTACATTCTTATAATCATTATACAAATGCTTAATTCTATTCTTGTTATATGAGAAGTTGACGGTAGACGTCCACTCAAAATTTCTCGTCTTGATATTCTGCGTGTTCAATGTCAGTTCAACGCCATTATTGTCTACCTGTCCCAAATTCGTGGTGATAGTAGAAAATCCCGTGAAGTTAGGCAGCTTCTGACTCATAATCATATCCTTCGTTTGCATAACGTAAACATCCAGTGCACCAGTGATACGCCCTTGCAAGAAACTAAAGTCCAAACCTGCATTCCATGAAGCCGTTTTTTCCCATTGCAAATTCGGATTGGCCAGACGCTGCGCCATGAGATATTTCACCTCTTCCATCTTACCGTCCGCCTGAATATATCCCATCGTCTTGCCTGCACCAGAATACAAGTTGGCAAGGGCAACATAAGGATCGCTCAACGAACGGTTACCATTCTTACCGTAAGACAGGCGCAACTTACCATTGTCCATAATATTGTCCCACTTCCAGAACTTCTCGTTAGTGAATGTCCAACCGAGAGCTATGGAAGGGAAAGTAGCGTACGGATTGGAAGAACCGAATGCAGAGTAACCGTCTCGACGTACGGAGGCAGTCAACATGTAACGATTGTCATATGCATAAAACACGCGTGCCATCAAGGCATCAGCCGTAGAGTGAGTGTCGTTGGTAGAGAACGAACTTGCATCTTTTGAAGCATTCTGTGTATTATGAAATCCTAGTGCATCAGAAGGCAGAATGTTACGCGCCTCGATACGATCTGACCAGTAACGGCGTTCCTCCGCCTCCTGCACCAATGTTAATGTCACGTGATGCACCTTACTGAATGTATAATCCCAGTTAATTGTATTGTTGAGTGAATAGTCGAAGCGCTTTGCTTGTTCACGATTCACACCTCGATCTGTGGCAACAGATCCGGGAAGATCCGCTGACATAAAGTAACGGTCGTAGAACCACTGAAAGCGCGGAGCGATGTTAAACGTATATGTAATACCGAAAGGCAGCTTCAACTTCGCATCAAACACAGTGTTGAAAGTGGTATATCCCTTCTCCAGTTCGAGATATTGCTTCTGAAACTCATAGTTGTATCCGCGCTGACTATAGCTACCATCCAGCGGATATTGCACGAGGTTGCCATCAGCATCCTTGTAGTCAGCATATGGACAATTACGCATTTGATAGTCTTCGTCCACACCGATAGAACCATCCGAACGATTCTGGAAGTTCACATTGGCACCTACTTCAAGGTACTTATTGACATTCATGTTCACCTTCATATTGGCACGTATTGATGTATAGTCATCGTCAATCTTCACACCTTGATTATTGAGATAGCCTACAGAAAGGTAGTAGTTCGCCTTCTCTGTAGCTCCGCTGACGCTGGCATTATAATCTTGTTGTAAACCTGTGCGAAAGGTAATGTCATCCCAGTCCGTCCACCGACCATCCAACAGGTTCTGCAAAGCGTTACTTCCGGCGTTAAAGCCTAGACGGCGAGCCCAAATACTTAGGTCAGATTCATCGGCATCGTTACCGGAGTATCCTCTCCATTGTTCTAGAGATACTCCCGAAAGGTGAGCGGGATTAGCGTAGTACCCCGGGCGGTCTATATAATTGCCAGAGCGGTAAGCCTCCCACTCTCCTGTCTCAGGATTGGAACCATATGTAGAAACCTCTTTCCAGTCTTGATAATGTTGAAGATAGGCTTCAGGTGTCTCCCAGCGCTTGCGATACCCTGCACGCTGCACAAAACCTACGTTAGCACTCAGGTTTACGACCGGTTTGCCTTGCTTACCTTTTTTAGTTGTCACAATGATGACACCATTGGCAGCTTTCGCTCCGTATACGGCTGCAGAGGAGGCATCCTTAAGGATATCAATTTGCTCGATATCGTCAGGATTAATCTCGGAGAGTTCACCATAAAACATCATTCCGTCGAGAATAAGTAGCGGATCGTTGTGTCCACCATCCGTATATACCGAGCGTTGTCCACGGATAGACATGGAACCGCCTCCCTTGGCAGAAGCATCATACCCTACGGAAAGACCTGCTGTTCCACGCAGAATATCCTGTACCGTTTTCGGGTTATCCATTGCAATATTGTCCGGACGCACCTGAATGACGGACCCCGTAAGATCTTTCTTGCGCGCCGTACCATAACCAATGACTACCACTTCTTCGAGCGCTTCAGAATCATCTTTTAACGTAATATTCACAACTTTCTTTCCTGCCAAAGCGATTTCTTGCGTCTTGTAACCAATGTATGAGAAACTGAGCACCGCATTCGCATTTTTCACAGAAACACTGTACTGTCCATTGATATCCGTCACAGTACCGTTTGTCGTACCTTTTTCTATGACATTTACTCCAATCAACGGTTCACCCGCCTGATCCTTCACCTGCCCTGTCACTTTAAGAACCTGTGCTTGCACTGTACAAAAACACAATGCCATCAATAGTAGCATCAAGCCCCCCCTCAGGAAAACTAAATCTTTCTTCTTCATACTATTAATTTTAAGTTTTATATTACATCTATGCGATTGTAACTCATCGCTTCGTATTCCGTTTACTATTTGAGTTAGAATGTTTATCGCTCTTTATTTATGCAATTTTTATTCTCCATTTGCACAGTATCAACCATTCCTCAATCATTCTCCACGCACTTTTTTCTCTCAACCCTCACACTGCAAATATACTTACCTACTAGCAATCACTAGTATAAAAATAGTCTCAAAAAAAAGAAATATTTGTTCAAATCAACATTTAAAAATTCAAACTTCGTAAAATGTTCCAATTTGCACAATAAGGATAAATATCAAAATCACTTCTCAGTCAATTCCCCCTACTATATATAGCCGTAATAAAAGTAATTTTCATAATCTATGCATCTTGTCCCACCATATTAGCCTACCAAACTATACGAATAACTTAAGAGAGTTAAACCAAGAAGATGTCTTCATTTCTTTATTGCATCTGTTCTTCACAAACATTACTACCCCATCTATCCAATATTAACAGTTGAGTTCTCAAATATTAACACCCGCGTATGGAGTATTCAAACTCGAAAAAAGAAGCATAAACACTTGAAAAATCTACACGAATACTTATGAAAAGAATATTAACCTTCCAAAATAGAATTAAAGAATAGCGCATGCTCTACAAAAAAACTTACCAGCACAGCTTATATATACACGCGATATTGTCGATATATACCCAACAAGGCTTCACGCTGTTCGCTATCAGCGGCAAATAAGCCGGTAGACAAGATTTCCCCTATTGATCCGTCAGTCGTTACTACAGCAATTTGTTTAACGCCTTCCACCAATTTCCCATTTCGGGGAGAAACGATGTGCCGACGATTGGGAGAGTCATTGCCGGAGGTTGTAAGGCATTCGTTGTGAAGAAGTATATCATTAATTTTCCATCCCGAACCTACCGGATGATTACCCAAAGCAAGAATGGAACTGTTTCCCATATTTATCAATGCATTCTCTATCAGAGCCTCATTCAATATACCTCTGATTGTTTCCAAAGCATATCCCTTGAGAAAGCCGGACAAATTGATAGTTACTCCCGGCTGTGAAAAACAGATACTATGATCTCCGGCTGATAAATGTACTGAATGTATTGTGTTCTGGTTATAATTTTCCGAATGAACTGTGACATCGAAGCATCCCAAAGTCTTGCTGTTATATTCCAAACATAAATCGATCATTGAATAAAGTTCTTCGCTAAGAACGACCGGAGAAACAAAGGCTGTCCGGTTAACAACAGACAATTCACTGGCCGGATTATAAAAGTTTGCCATCTTTTCCAACCGGCACAATGCATCATAAATACGATTGACCACAAGCAGTAATTCTCCTTCCGACTTCCGGCTGCATAGGATAATATCCACCCGCGTATGCATGGCAAGAAACCAGGCATAAAACAAGGAATTATCATCATTTGACGGTTTGTATAGATGTTGAATAGTGGTCTGCATCGTATAAAATACAAATTAGGCACGGATTACACAGATTACACGGTTTTTATTTCATTAGCGTAACCGTGAAACCCGTGTAATCCGTGCCTGAAAAATCATAAAAGAGTTTTAACGTATCTCCTAATAACTAGAAAACGGAACTATTTCAGTTCTTTAATCTTTACATTCTTAAACCATACTTCATCTCCATGGTCTTGAAGAAGTATATTACCCTCCTCCGAATTTCCGAAATTAGGCCAGTTTTTATATTTACTGTATGCTACCAATGCATTCCACATATCATTGTTACGATCATATTCAATCAGCTTAACTCCGTTCAACCAATGTTCTACGTGATTACCTTTTACAATGATAGTAGCAGTATTGAATTCTTTCTTATTGAAAGGTTTATCTTTTGGAGCCGGAATCAAGTCATACAAAGACCCCAACTTTCTGTTGCCTTTCACACCCAGTTTTGCATCAGGATGCTTGTCATCATCAAGAATCTGGAATTCGCAGCCGATAGCAGAACCTTCACCCTTATTCAGCCCCGGATTTACGAAATATTTAACTCCGCTATTTGCACCTTCAGTAATCTTGAAATCTACTTTCAGAACAAAATTCTTGTATTTACGGGTAGTCACAATATCACCACCATTAGCAGATTCAGCTCCACCACTCTTCATTACTTTCAGAATACCATTTTCTATCTTCCAGCCTTTTGCAGGGAAAGTAGAAAGTTTAGCACCTCTCCATCCGTCAGTAGTCTTGCCATCCCATAATAGAGCCCAGCCTTCTTTTGCTTCGCTAGGAGAAATCGTGTTGGCAATCAGATTCACTTCCGGTGCAGCTTGCGCTTCCGATGTCTGATAGCGCTCTACGTCCGTCGTACAAATGCGGATATTCTTCCAGCTAACTGTTTTTCCTTCATCTGCTGCATTTCCAATAGCATGTACTTGCAAAGCGATGAAACCTACAGGAGTCATGTCATCCCAGATATTAGCACAAGGTACTCCGTTTATCCAGGTACGGATCGAATTACCAACAGCTTCAATACGGGCTTTATTCCATGCGTTATTCTTAAAAGCAGTTTTTGCCGACGGATTCAGCGTCAAAGGATAAAGCCAGTTTCTACGTGCCTCATCATAAATGCCACCCGACCAAGCACGCTTAGAAGGATCAATCTCAAACTGATAACCGTGTACGCGACCTTTCTTATAGTCTTTCTTACTTTCACTGCGAAGCTGTACACCGGAATTTAAACCATCATCTATCTTGAAGTCAAATTCAAGAATAAAGTCACCATAATTCTTTGTAGTTGCCAAGAAAGTGTTGGGAGTTCCCATCTTAGATACACCGACAATGGCATCATCTACAATTTTATACTCGGCTTTGCCATTCAATTTCTTCCATCCTTTCAGGTTTTTCCCGTTGAAAAGAGGTTCCCAGTTTTGTGCACCCAACGAAGCGGCACAAAATAAAAGTAAAGTTAATACAATATTTTTCATGATTATTTATTGGTCCTTCTCCATCCCCTTCTCCTGGAGAAAGGAATGGAAAAAGCTGTTTTTATTTATAATTTATAAAATTCATCCCAACCCTTACGCGGCGGAAGTCCCGCCAACATGGCATTAGCAAATTCATTATTTGTAATCTGCTTCGTGCGGCTGTCAAAGAACAGTTGTGTATTAAGACGTTGAGCCATTACACCCAGTGAGAACACCTGACTCAAAACACCGTTGATTTCGAACGGTGAGCGCGTCTTTTCAATGCCGTTACATGCCAATAAAAAGTTCTCGAAGTGATTGGAAGGACTTTTAGGAACCTTCGGTAATTTGCCAGCCATCTCTTTCGCTTTCTCTTCCGGAATAATAGACAAAGTACTTCCATGACTCCCCCCTTTAAAGATTAAGTCTTTCGTATAGATAATCTTTCCCGGATTCAATTTAGCCGCAGGAGTATCTCCCTGATTCGTCGAAGGAATGTTCGGATCCAATCCCGAAACTCCATAACCGGCAGGAATAGGAGGAAGATTATCCAGACCGTCATACCAGGTAATGTCTACCGGTGGCATTCCTTTACGTTGCGGGAAACGGAAGAGAATCGTGGAAGAATAAGGGAAGAAATAATCATTATGACCATTTGCGTATTGCATGGTGACTTCATAAGGCAATCCCAGTTCCAGAAATTCGTGAGCCGTATCGAGGATATGTGCCCCCCAGTCGCCCAATGCACCCATACCAAAATCATACCAGCAACGCCATTGTCCTAAATGATAATCTTTATTATACTCGTGATAAGGGGTAACTCCGAGCCAAGTGTCCCAGTCCATATCTTTCGGCAGTTGCTGTCCCGAAGGAAGTTTATAGATATTAGTATCCCATTTATGCCAACGCCGCGGGTTATTCATATGGGCAGTGATAGCGGTAACATCTTTGATAATTCCCGCATCCATCCAAGCTTTAAACTGGAAATAGTTTGCTTCAGAATGTCCCTGATTTCCGACCTGGGTAACTAAGTTAGGACGTTTAAGCGCAGCCTGCATCAACAACTCGGCTTCGTAGAAAGTACGCGCCAGTGGTTTTTCTACATATACGTGTTTTCCGGATGCCAATGCCAGCATGCTGATCGGGAAATGTGAATGGTCGGGAGTAGCAATCGCTACAGCATCAAACTCATTACCTGCTTTATCAAACATCTGGCGGAAATCCCTGAACTGTTTTGCTTTCGGATATTTAGCCATTATCTTTTGCGTATGTTTGGCACCCATGTCCACATCACATAACGCTACCACTTCTACCATACCTGTCCGCGCAAAATCTTCAATAATCTGCTCCCCGCGGTTACCAATACCGATATAAGCTATCTTTACCTTGTCACCCCTTCCTTTCTTGGGTGAAATCGTTTGAGCATGCAGCAAGTCACCTGCTCCCAACGCCAATCCGGCAGAAGCCATTGACATCGTTTTCAGAAAATCTCTTCGTGTTACCATAAGTTATTTATTTTCATTGATATTGATTAAGTTCGTGAACGAGTAAACAGTGCCCGTAGCCCATAAAACAAGAGACGCAAAATCCCCCAAAAAGCATAAAGCACAAAAGCAAATATGATGATATAGAAAATAGAGGTTATCATCTCCGTAAATGGCGCATGATAAGCAATAATTGCATAGAGGTGTATCAAATTGGATACTACGAAACAAATAAGTAAAGTGATTAACTCTATTTTCTTTCGTCGTGCGGTTACAATCGTGTCTTTCATACTGCTTCGGGTGTTTTTACAGATTGATGGTTCAGATAATCTATTTTATATTCATCGGGGAAATAGAGCGTCCGCTCTTCCTCCAATGCCTGATGTCCCAGCAAACAAAGCATACTTGCATAGTATCCTTCTTCCGCTATTTTTTCCGGTTGTTTCTGTGTTATGACGGCTTCAACGAACGCTTCCAGCAATAAGGACGTACCGTCACTCTTGGGACGTTCTCCAATAATAAATTCTCCTTTATTCTCGTTTGCTGTTTCCGGAGCCCAGCTCGTTCCTGCAAAAGGAAGAGAATCGAAAACTTTGTTTTCCCAATCATTCACCATCTGCAAGAAAGCCGGTGCAGGAGCCACATTCTCAAAATAATATTTTCCTTTTTCCGGTTCTACCGTGCCGAGGTTACCCATGATCTGTTCTTCCAGTCCATAGAACTTATTGGAAATAACGGAGTCAAATGTCATCTTCACCCCATCATCAAAGACATATACACAACTCACATTGTCATACACATCTCTACCATCCTTCCAATAAGTAATGGCACCATGCCCCATTACCTTCTCGGGAATCTTACGCAAAGCCCAACTTCCAATCTGAAGCTGGTGGCAAGCAAGTTCCGTCATCAGTCCTTTCGAAAATTCCTTATAAAGACGCCAGTTTATCAGACGTTCCAGATTAGGTGAAGGCACCGAGCGTCTCCAATCGCCATTCCGGTTCCAGAAAGTACGGATTGCATTTATTTCACCAAAGGTACCCGCATGAATCATCTCCATCGCTTTGATGTAACGAGGATCGAACAAACGTTGTTGCCCTGTGAAGAAAATCTTCCCTGTGCTACGGTGCTTCTGATACATACGGTAACACTCTTCCATCGTAAAGCCTATCGACTTCTCACAGAACACATGCTTTCCTGCGTCGAAAGCATCCAATACGATTTTACAATGCGAGCTAAGAGGAGTAGCTACGAGTATGGCATCTATCGACTTATCTTCCAGCACTTCCCGGTAGTCACCATATACTTTGGCATTAGGGACAAGCTCCAACGCTTTTTCGATAGATGGTTTATAAATGTCACACAATGCTACGATCTCGACTTTGGGATTCTTAGCCAAAAATCCCATTAAAAAACGTCCTCGGGAACCAGGACCGATAATTGCCAGACGACACTTTTCGTTTGAGGTGTTCGTCACCTCCGAAAAAGCAGAAAGCCAAGGGCTCGCTGCAAGAAGAGTGCCAGCCCCAGCCATGCCTAAATTCTTTAGAAAATCCCGCCTGCTAATAGGGGTATGTTTCATGCTTGTGGTATTTAAGATTATAATTAGTTTATCTGAAAATCAGTTATTAAATACAGGTGCTTTTTGTGTTTCGTAAGAAGGAGCTTCACCTTCCACATAAGGCCATCCTTCTTTATCCCACTTGATCTGGTCCAGCAACAGGATACGTCCATTCTCCGGAGCCGATCTTGAAAAGCCATGATACAAAAGCCAGTCTTGCCCCGCATCATCCCGGATAATCTGTGAGCCATGTCCATTGCCTACAAAATGATTATTCGCACCTATCACCAAAGAATAACCATTCTTCAACATCGGTTTGCCCGACTTATCTTTATATGGTCCCCAGACTTTTTTAGAGCGGCCCACTACAACTTTATAAGTACTCCTAATCCCCTCGCAACAACTTCCGATAGAGGCAAACATATAATAATAATCGCCGTGCTTATGAATATAGGCAGCTTCAAAAGCAGTTCCTGCTATTCTCTTTTTTTCCGCTCCCGGCTTCAACGACAGACCATCTTCAGTCAGCTCAATAACATATATTCCCCGGAAGCTTCCCCATACCAGATAGTTTCTCCCTTCATATTGCAGGAAGCTGGGATCGATCGAATTCTGCACACCGATCTCATTACTACGGAACATCTTACCATGATCCGTAAAAGGTCCCTGTGGAGAGTCGGCCGTAGCTACTCCAATTCCACACGTCTGTTCTCCTCCCCACACCGACATCGCATAATAAAGTACATATTTATTGTTGATATAATTGATGTCCGGTGCCCAAATCCCAGCTTTAGGTTCAAATCTGGGACGAGTTTTATTTGTGAATGCCGTGTTACAAAAAGTCCATTGCACCAGGTCTTTCGACTTCATGATCGGAACGTTTCTGGTAGATTCGGTAGCATACACATAAAAATAACCATCCGCAGCCTTAATCACTGTAGGATCAGGCATAGCAATATCTACAACCGGATTCTTATAGCTCACTGCAGATTTCGTCTGTGCTTTGTTCTGCGAAAAACAAGTACCCACCATGAAAATGAAAACGAACAAATTTACATACTTTTTCATCAAATCATTCTTTTAAAAGTTCCTTTTTACCTTATCTTTATAGCTCTAAATCAATATTAACTTACAAAATCTTTTGGTAGCACTCCAAATTGTTTTTGGAAACACTTGGCAAAATAAGACGGAGAATTGAATCCTACCATGTAGCAAATCTCATTCACCCGGTTTTTTCCCTCTTTCAATAATTGGGCAGCTCTTTTCAAACGTTCCAGACGAAGATATTCATTCGGGCTCAAATCCAGCACTCCTTTTATCTTCCGATAGAAATTGGAACGGCTCATATTCAAGCTATCCGCCATATCATCCATACTAAATTCCGGATTACTATAATTCATTTGAATCACCTCGTTCAGCTTCTTTATAAAATCTTCATCGGCCTTCGTCAACGCCATCGTATTGGCTGCCACAAAAGGAGACTGTGCAAAAGCCTTACGCAATTTCTCCCTGTTCTGGATAAGGCTGGAAGCACAAGCCTGCAAGTATTCCACAGAGAAAGGCTTCTCCAGATAAGCATCGGCCCCCAACTCCATTCCTTCTATCTTAGACTGGATATTTGTCTTCGCAGTCAACAGGATGACGGGGATATGGCTATAATTCAAATCCGACTTAATCGTCTTACACAATTCAAAACCATCCATCACAGGCATCACAACATCACTAACCACCAAGTTCACATAATTGCCGTCCAACACTTGCAACGCTTCCGCACCATTGGTAGCAGTCAATACTGTATATTCTTTCGACAGCTGGCGCACTACAAAGGCAAGCATATCCGGATTGTCTTCCACAACCAGCACTGTAGGTCGGTTATCTTTCTTTTCCGGCTCCCCGGCAGGAATCTCACTCATCTTGTCTACTTCACCTTCCGGTTCCGGAGTCAAGGTAATTGTCATATCCTGAACAATCGGTAAGGTCAGACAGAAAGTATTGTTTTTCTCTCCTTCTCCCATAGCCAGTGTCCCTTGATGCAACTCGGCCAATGAACGGGAAAGAGCCAGGCCGATTCCAGTTCCGGTAGTCACCTTTCCGTCTTCTTTTTCATTGAAACGAACGAAAGGCTTGAATATTTCCTCCTTCATCTCATTGGGAATAATCACTCCATCATTTTCCGTACGAATACAGAATGAATTGTTATCATCCGTTTCCGGCACTTCCAAAGATATGTGTACATAGCTTTCAGCATACTTCACCCCATTATTCAACAGATTACTGATAATCTTCGTAAACGCTTCCCGGTTCACATGTGCATAGAAGTCCTTTTCAGGCACTTGCAAGGTGAACTCCAGGCCTTTCTGTTTGGCAAGAGAAGTAAAACGCACATGAGTCTCTTTCAATACCTCCGTTACATTGCATTTCGCAAAATTCAAACGGAATCCCTGACTTTCCGTTTTACGGAAGTCAAGCAACTGATTAGTCAAGTTCAACAGCCGTTCTGTATTCTGCTTCATTACATTCAAGTCTTCCCGCGTTTCCGCATCGACCTGTTTCTTCAATATAATGTTTTCCAATGGACCTTTAATCAGCGTCAACGGTGTACGTATCTCATGGGCCACATTCGTAAAGAAATCAATCTTTGCATGGTAGACTTCACGCTCTTTCTCCTGCTCGAATTTCTCCATCTGCCTGCGGTGCTTGCTGTTACTACGTCTCTTGAAGTACATAACCGTATACAGGGAACAGCCGATAATCAGCAAAGCATACACACAATACGCCCATATAGAGAGATAGAAAGGAGGAAGAATATGTACCCCTAATGACACTTCGTTGTCACTCCATATACCATCACTGTTAGCAATCTTCACCCGGAAAGTATAATCACCATAACGAAGATTGGAATAAGTAACGATAGGGCTTTCGCCAACCGTCAGCCAATCCGTATCAAAGCCCTCCAGTTTATACATAATCCGGCTCGTTTTCGGAGCCTGGAAATCCAATGCTGCTACACGGAAAGAAAAAGAGTTCTGATTGGATTGAAGCACAAGCTGGTCGGAGAAAGTTATACTCTGCTCCAACGGAGATCCCGGTTCGCCGGCATATACCTCCTTACCAAACAGGAAGAAATCAGTAATGGCAACAGACGGAATGAACTTATTCTCCGAGAAATTCTTAGGATTAAAAGCGATAAAACCATCAATGCTACCCAAATAGATCGTACCATCCTCGGTCTCAAAGCTTGAACGATAATTAAACTGATCGCCCAACAAACCATTGGAGGTGGTATATACTTTCATCACTCCAGTGGTAGGTCGGAAGCAAACCAGACCGTTGTTAGTTGTCAACCACAAAAATCCATCTTTGTCCTCCACAATCTGGTATACGACATCGTTCGGCAATCCGGCAGACAAATTATAATTGACGAATGTTTCTGTTTCCGGCTGAAAACGACAGAACCCTCCTCCTTGGGTAGTCAGCCAGATTTGCCGGTGAGAGTCTTCAAAGATGCTCAATACTTTGTCATACGGAAGGCTCTTCGGATTATTTTCATCGTGCAAATAGTTCTTCCATTTCTTTTCGCTCACATTGTAGCAATAAGCTCCATTTGCATAAGTTGCCAGCCATAGATTACCGCCGGAATCTTCCTTTATATCATATACAAACCTGCCGTTCAGTTCCGGTATCCGGTCGAAATCATCAGACTGTTTATTATATCGGAGCAAGCCGAATAAAGTTCCCAGATAAATATCACCTGTCGTTGTACGGCAAATAGAGAACACACTATTGTCTATCAATGAACGGGGAGAATCTGTTTTCTGATAGGTTTTCACAATAGCCCCTGTATGCGTATCCACCACTTTCACTCCTTTTGAGAAGGTTCCTACCCAAAGATAATTATCAATCAAACACAACCCATGCACATTTGTAAAAGCACTGCTAGGTGTAAAAAAGGAGAAAGTCTTGGTCCTCGGATTGAAACGGTTCAAACCACCGTCTTCCGTACCAATCCACAGAATACCCTGATTATCCAGGCAGAACTCACGTACCCGTTTTCCATGCAAACCATTATCTGTTCCTTTCGGATAATATTTTTCGAAATACGTATAAAAACGCGGATAGTAGTTCACACCGCCAAAATAAGAACCGATCCAAATGCCGCCCTCACGATCCTTGCACAATGAATAGATAGCATTATCGGACAAAGAATAAGGATCGTTAATCGAGCTGCGCAAATGAACATGTTTGGCCGTCCGGAGATTATAAATATAAAGTCCCGATTCTGCACCAATCCACAATTCATTGTCAGAAGCAACCAGCAGTTCACGACAAAAAACAGACTCTCCACTTTCATCCTCCGAAAGCAAGTCATGCAGTTTGTTGGAAGTCAGGTTCAACTCTTTCACTCCTCCTTTTAAAGAACCTACATATAGACAATTATATGCTCCTCTCACCAGAGATGTCACGACATCATTGGCATAGATTTCCCGATTATCTACGGGCGAAACATAAGGCTGAAGAGTTTTTAAACGGTCTTTCGAATAAAAAAGCCCGTCACCATAGCAACCGATCCAGAGAGTTCCGCTATTATCGAAGACAAAAGACTGGATATTGGTGGTAAGAAAAGAAAAATTCTTTAATGTATAGTTCCGGAGTTTTCCTTCCTCCAGGTCATAACAAAATAACCCCTGTGATTCTACCGCCACCCAGACACATCCTTTGTTGTCTCCGGAAATTGCAGTTACAGTATGTTCTATTTTAGTGTTTTCCTCACTCAATTCGGCAAAGTGCCGGAAAGAATCTTTTTCAGGATGATAGATATAAAGTCCTACATCGGTACCTACCCAGATATCTCCTTTCGCATCTTCATAAAGTGCTGTGATAAAATTATTACCGATGCTCCGCCGCGTACGGTCATCATGTTTGAATCTACGGAATGACAGACCGTCATATCTGTTCAGTCCATCCTTGGTACCGAACCACATAAAACCTTGTCTGTCCTGCAAAATTGCATTGACCGTATTCTGGGATAATCCGTTTTGTACACTAAGATTTTTAAAATAGTAATGTTCGTCCGCCATTTGTGCATGGCAGCCTATCTGATAGCCTATTAAACAGATCAAAAGTATTAGAACTTTCTTCATAAACATACGTGTTTTCTATCTTTCCGTTTGAGTTACCAAATGTAGGCAAAATCACAGCGGAAAGATAGTAAATATGTCTCAATGAATGAAAGAATAGTCCTATTTTTCTATCCTGATACGCGCGTCAACTGCTATAACTGCCTTTTGCGTAGCTAAAAGCGGATTTATATCCATTTCTTTGATTTCTGTAGCGAAGCGTAACAAAGTGGACAAACGAACAATAATTTCAGCAAACTTATCTTCGTTGACTCCTTTTTGTCCCCGTGTTCCCTGAATGATTTTATAGGCACGCAGCGAATGAATCATTGAGTAGGCTTCTTCGTAGGAAAGCGGAGCCAGACCGGAAGACACATCCTTCAGCACCTCCACAAAAATACCTCCCAAACCGCAAAGTACCACATGACCGAACTTCTCTTCATACTTTGCACCGATAAACAGTTCCGTACCTTTCAGCATCGGCTGTACCATAATCGCCTTTGCATCAGGAATCTGCATCATACGTTCAAATTCCAGTGCCAGATGTTGCTCGCTTTTGATGTTCAGAACTACACCACCGACATCCGATTTATGCACAAGACCAACGACTTTGGCAACTACCGGGAATCCGCACCGACGGGCAAAGGCTACTATCTCCTCTTTATTATCGGAAACAAACTCATCTACCAGCGGGATACCGGCAGCATGCAGTAATGCTTGTACGTAATTGGGAGCAATATAGCCATTCTCCGGAATAGAATCGATAATGCGACGAATCCTCGGTACATCTACTCCGAACAGTTCAATTTCAGGAACTGCCGGTTTAGGAACATTGACAATACGGGAAAGAGCAGTGCCCAAGGTCACCTCATCTGCAAAATTCACGTGTCCTTTTGCCAGGAAGGCGGCAACCTCTGCCCCGGCTGTATTAATAGAAGGAAGGATGGGAAAAATTGGTTTCCTGCAAGTCTGCATCTTCTCATGAAGCACATCATACATTTCAAACATGGTAACCAGTCCCGGAGTTCCGAAGATGGCCATCATGGCGTCTATATTGTCGAGTTTCTCCTCGCAGTAGTCAATGCAAAGACGCAGATGCTCCGGTGTTCCGGTAGCCAGAATATCAATAGGATTCCCGACGGCAGCACCGGGGAACAGTTGAGCTTTTAGTTCTTCGGCTATTTCTCCTTCCAGTTTAGGAACATTCAGCCCGCCTTTACTCAACGCATCTGTCAGCATCACTCCCGGCCCTCCGGCATGGGTGATAATGGCAAAATTCTTTCCTTTCAATTCGGGCAAAGTAAACACGCAACCTACGGTAGTCAATTCCTCGCGGGAGAAACAGCGTACGATCCCCGCTTTACGGAACAAGGCCTCCACCGCCGAATCGGAGCTGGCAATTGCGCCTGTATGGGAAGATGCCGCCCGGCTTCCGCTCTCCGAACTGCCAGCTTTGATTGCTGCAATCTTGCATCCTTTTCGAATCAAAGAGGAGGCATGGAATAACAACCGGTCCGGATTCTGAATACTTTCAATATAAAGTAGTTTCAGACGGGAATCTTTTTCAGGATCAAAGTTTTCATCCATAAATTGCAATACATCTTCTACCCCGATCTGCTTGGCATTTCCCACCGACCAGACAGAATTAAATTGCAAACCTTTTGTCACAGCACTTTCCAGAATAAATACCGCCGTAGCACCGGAACTGGAAATCAAATCCACCCCTTTCGGATTCAAATTAGGAATTGGCTGGCTAAACACGCTATGATGCCATGTATTCATCAATCCGATACAATTAGGTCCAATCAATGAAGCCCCGTATTTATTGACTGTTTCCAGAATGCGTTCTTCCAACAATGCCCCTTCGTGAGTCTCTTCACCAAAACCTGCCGAAAGTATGATAAATGCTCTGGTCTGTTTCTTACTAGCCAATGTTTCCACTATATCAGGACACATTGAAGCAGGCACAGCCAACACCGCCAGATCCGTATCCGGCAGATCATTCACATCCGCAAAAGCGGGAACTCCCTGCACCTCCTTCTCCTTCGGATTCACCGCCCGAAGTTCTCCCTGATAACCTCCGTTTATCAAATTCTTTAATATTGCGCCACCCGGCTTATGTACATTATTCGATGCCCCTACTACAACAATGCTTTCAGGACGAAGCAACTGGGTTGTTATCATATCATGCTTTGGTTTTCGTTTAACTTAAATACAAATATATTCTTTCTTATGAGAAAAAAGAAAGAAAAAGGGAAGAATTGTATATAAAAACAGACTGTAAAAAAGAAAAAGATTAAGATTACAAATAGATTATACTAACTTTTTGAAAAATGAAGCCGTCATCTCTTCATGAAATTCTGATCATCAGAGATGAAATTATTTTTATGCAGAAAAAACGGATATAAAACTGATGGAGAATCTGGAATATACACCACAAAAATCAATGTGTATCAAAAAAGGGAAAGAGAGACCATTTGTAAATTTCAAATTCACACGAAATAGAGATTAAAACGAATGAAATTAATAGTTCAAAGAGATTATATATAAAAAGGAATCGATTATCCCAATTCCACATTTCAAATTAACACCATTAGCATCTCACTATTTCAGGAGCAACCAGAAGAAAATCTGTACCCAAAAGACTCTTTTACCTCTTTGTTTAAAAGCAAAGACATGTTTCTCTCTAACCAATGAATCGTTCCTTTAAAAGCAACAGAAGCTTCCTTTAAAAGGAACGGTATTCAATTCTGCCAATAATTATACATATTTGCTTATTTATATTCAAAGCCACCTAGTTATCTCTGCATATTCTTGCAATATCTTATACAGCATTTATTTTATTAGAACGAAATTTAGATACTAATATTTTATTTTAATCTTAAAAACAGAACATGTGAGAATAAATCCAACATATCAGCAAATAGCTTTATGTTAGAATAGCTATCAAGTTTACATCATTCTTATGAGACAACCACGGCTATGAGAATGAAAAATCTGTGTTAATCCGTGTAATCTGTGGTGAAAAGTCACTATCTTTGCACATTGCAAAGCTGAAAACAACAAAAATCACACTATATAATGGAAAAGAAATTCAAAAGAACCACCGTCACATCGGCACTGCCGTATGCGAACGGTCCTGTCCATATCGGTCACCTAGCGGGTGTATACGTGCCGGCAGATATCTATGTGCGCTATCTGCGTCTGAAAAAAGAAGATGTATTATTCATCGGAGGTTCGGACGAACACGGAGTGCCTATCACCATCCGTGCCAAGAAAGAAGGAATTACTCCACAGGATGTAGTAGACCGCTACCATTCGCTGATTAAAAAATCATTCGAAGAATTCGGTATCTCATTCGACGTGTATAGTCGCACCACTTCACCGACGCATCACCAACTGGCTTCGGATTTCTTCAAAACATTATACAACAAAGGCGAATTTATCGAAAAAACATCCGAACAATATTACGACGAGGAAGCAAAAACATTCCTTGCCGACCGTTATATCACCGGAGAATGTCCTCACTGCCATTCGGAAGGCGCTTACGGCGACCAATGCGAAAAGTGCGGAACCTCGCTTTCTCCTACAGATCTTATCAACCCGAAAAGTGCCATCAGCGGTAGCAAGCCGGTGATGAAAGAAACCAAACACTGGTATCTTCCTCTCGACAAGCATGAAGCATGGCTGCGCAAATGGATTCTGGAAGATCACAAAGAATGGCGTCCGAACGTATACGGTCAATGCAAAAGCTGGCTCGACATGGGTCTGCAACCACGTGCCGTGAGCCGTGACCTTGATTGGGGTATCCCTGTTCCCGTAGAAGGAGCAGAAGGAAAAGTGCTCTATGTATGGTTTGACGCTCCGATCGGATACATCTCCAATACTAAAGAACTTCTTCCCGACAGCTGGGAAACATGGTGGAAAGATCCAGAAACGCGTCTGATTCACTTCATCGGAAAAGATAATATCGTATTCCATTGCATCGTATTCCCCGCCATGCTGAAAGCAGAAGGCAGCTATATCCTGCCGGACAACGTGCCGAGCAACGAATTCCTCAACCTCGAAGGAGACAAGATCTCTACTTCCCGCAACTGGGCCGTATGGTTGCACGAATATCTGGCTGATTTCCCCGGAAAGCAAGACGTACTCCGCTACGTACTGACCGCCAACGCACCGGAAACGAAAGACAACGACTTCACTTGGAAAGACTTCCAAGCACGCAATAACAATGAACTGGTAGCCGTATACGGCAACTTCGTAAACCGTGCAATGGTGCTGACTCAAAAATACTTCGACGGTCGCGTACCCGCACAGGGCAGCTTAACCGACTACGACAAGGAAACGCTGAAAGAATTCGCAGACGTGAAAGCAGAAGTAGAAAAACTGCTCGACGTATTCAAATTCCGCGATGCACAGAAAGAGGCCATGAATCTGGCACGTATCGGAAACAAATACCTGGCCGACACCGAACCGTGGAAACTGGCTAAGACAGATATGGAACGTGTAGGAACCATCCTCAACATTTCCCTGCAACTGGTTGCCAACCTTGCCATCGCCTTCGACCCGTTCCTGCCGTTCAGCTCGGAAAAACTCCGCAAAATGCTGAACATGGATACTTTCGAATGGTCTGAACTGGGACGTGACGACCTTCTTCCCGTAGGCCACCAGTTGAACAAACCGGAATTATTGTTCGAGAAGATTGAAGACGCTACTATCGAAGCACAGGTACAAAAATTGCTCGATACAAAGAAAGCAAACGAGGAAGCCAACTACAAAGCCAATCCTATCCGGGCAAACGTTGCCTTCGAGGATTTTGAGAAACTGGATATCCGCGTAGGTACCATTCTTGAATGTCAGAAAGTGCCGAAAGCGGATAAATTGCTGCAATTCAAAATCGACGACGGACTGGAAACACGTACCATCGTATCAGGTATTGCCAAGCATTATCAACCGGAAGAACTGGTAGGCAAACAGGTTTGCTTCATCGCCAACCTTGCTCCGCGCAAACTGAAAGGTATCGTCAGCGAAGGCATGATTCTAAGTGCCGAAAACAATGACGGCAGTCTGGCAGTTATCATGCCGGGACGTGAAGTGAAGCCGGGTAGCGAAGTAAAATAATAAAACTAGAATAGGGAATACATGAAAAGCTATCATCACGCATAGCCTTTTCATGTATTCTTTGCAAATAATATGAGCGAGAATCAGTCACTAAAAGAAAAGACAGCCAAAGGACTATTTTGGGGAGGATTCAGCAACGGCATACAGCAATTGCTAAATCTGCTTTTCGGAATATTCCTCGCGCGGTTGCTCACTCCGTCAGATTATGGAATGGTGGGAATGTTGGCCATCTTCTCCCTCATTGCCAGTTCGATACAGGAAAGTGGTTTCACAGCTGCCCTTGTTAATAAGAAAGAAGTGACGCACAATGATTACAATGCCGTATTCTGGTTCAACGCGGCCATCAGTCTGTCGCTGTACCTGCTGTTATTCCTCTGTGCACCGCTTATCGCTGACTTTTACGATACTCCCGAACTGACACCACTGGCACGTTATTCTTTTATCGGCTTCTTCATTGCCAGTCTGGGAATATCCCACAGCGCCTATCTCCTGCGTAACCTGATGGTCAAACAGCGGGCATTATCTTCGGTTATCGGGCTCACCGTGTCCGGAATCACCGGAGTCACTCTCGCCTACTTTGGTTTCTCTTATTGGGGTATTGCTACGCAAAGCATCGTTTACGTAACCATCAACACAGCCTGTTACTGGCATTTCACCCGTTGGCGACCGAGCTTGCAATTCAACTTCACCCCGATTAAGGAAATGTTCGGATTCAGTGGGAAACTACTGGTTACCAATGTATTCAATCACATCAACAACAATCTGTTTTCCGTGATACTGGGTAAATTCTACAGCGAAAAAGAAGTAGGATATTACAACCAAGCCAATAAATGGTGCGGCATGGGACAACTCTTCATCTCCGGCATGATAAACGGAGTAGCGCAACCGGTACTCACCAAAGTGTCCGACGACCTTGAACGGCAAAAACGGGTATTCCGCAAAATGCTGCGTTTCACCGCTTTTGTCTCGTTTCCCGCCATGTTGGGATTGGGAATCGTATCGGAAGAGCTGATTATCATCACCATCACCGACAAGTGGTATTCCAGCATATTAATCATGCAAATACTGTGTATCAGCGGAGCCTTTGCTCCCATCGCATACCTCTATCAACAACTGATTATCAGTAAAGGAAAATCCCGCATCTACATGTGGAACACCATAGCGCTCGGCATCATCTTACTGTCAAGCGTTCTATTAGCCCACTCTTACGGGATCTTTACCATGCTTACCGTCTATGTATCTATCAACATATTGTGGCTACTGACATGGCACTACTTCGTATGGCAGGAAATAGGATTGAAGCTTCGCCATGCCCTGATGGACATACTTCCTTATGCTGCCATTGCGGCTACGGTTATGGTAATCACCTATTACACCACCCGCTCCATCGAGAATATTTATCTCCGCCTGGCAAGCAAGATAGTGCTTGCTGCAGCACTCTACGTAGCAGCCATGTGGGGCGGCCGATCGGTTACTTTTAAAGAAAGCATTCAATATTTCATCAAAAAGAAGACACATGAACCCAAATGACCTTGCCACCCGATACCGCCTTCTGAATAGTTCTTTCAAAAAGACGATGATTTATCACATAGGCATAGATGCCGGTTTCTTCACCGAATATACCTATATGCTTCACGCAATGCTTTATTGCCTGCAACACAAAATACAGTTCAAGCTCTACTCCGACGACGCCAACTTCGGATGGGAAAAAGGTTGGGAAGATTGTTTCGCCCCCTTCTGCGAGCAAGTGCATGAACCGTTTCATCACACCTATAACACCCATCGCCTCCCCTCCTGGCAGGCATTGATGAAAGACAAAAAGCTGCCTAAGACGAAGTTACTGAAATGGAAACTGAAAGTAACCTGTAAGAACATCATCGGAAAAACGATTGCCTTTTTCACATACGGCAAACCGGTCTTGCTCAACTTTCAACTGACATTCAACCCCAATCAGCATTTCCATATTCCCGAACTGGGAATAGACGGCGACTATCTCCATACCTTCCAAAAACTGACAGAAATCACCTGGAAACTCAACGACACCACCGCACAGGAATGTCGCCAATGTGCCGCCGACCTGCAACTCCCACCCCAATACGCAGGATGCCAGATACGGGGAGGAGACAAAATCACCGAAACCAACCTGCTTCCACCGGAACACTACATACGGCTTATTAAAGAAAAGACCGCCATACGCGACGTCTTTGTATTAACGGACGATTACCGCCTTTTCGAACAAGTGAAAACCCTTGCCCCGGACATACACTGGTACACCCTTTGCAGCCCCGACGAAAAAGGCTATGTCAACAGCACCTTCACACAAACCACCAAAGAGCTGAAACAGAAACAAATGGCACGTTTCCTTTCCTCAATACAGATATTGATGGACGCCTCCGTCTTTATAGGAAGCATCACCACCGGTCCCAGCCTGTTCCTATTGAAGAAATTCTATCCGGACATCCATCCGGCAGACTGTCTGCTCAAAGATTTCCCACAAGCATCCGTCCTCCCCATCCCGGGACGCGGACAAGTGGCCACCGAATTTATACAAGGAAACCCAACATGCAAGGAAACTTAAAATGATAGTAACTCAAAGTTATAGTAACTTAGCAATATAATTACTACTTTTGTAGCACAACGTGCATTAACCATTTCCGATGAACAAGAAATATACAGCCGAAGAGCTTGATTTATTACATGCCGAACTCTACGACATATTGGGAGAAACCATCCGGGTGTGTCAGAAACACAACATTCCCTATTTTGTGATTGGCGGCACGGCCATCGGTGCACTCTACGACCAGGCGATCCTCCCCTGGGATGATGATATTGACATAGGCATGACGCGGGAGAACTACAACAAATTTCTGAAAGTGGCTCCTGGAGAACTGGGTCCTTCCTACTTCCTTTCATGGATAGAAACAGACCCTCATACCCCGTATTATTTTGCCAAAGTCAAGAAGAACAACACCCTTTTTGTAGAAGAAATGTTCAAGAATGTCCCGATGCATCCGGGCATTTTTGTCGATATATTCCCATTCGACAAAATTCCCGACAACAAGCTGCTGCGAAAAATACAATCCGAAACACTCGGCTTCCTCAAATGCTGCCTGATGGGAAAAGAGATATGGATGTGGAAACACTTCGGTACATGCGAAATAGAGAACCCCACGAACCGGGGAGCCTTCTCCTGTTTCCTGAATAGGGTAGTCGACCTGCTTTTCTCTAAAAAAGCAATCTACCGCATGCTGGTGTCAGTTCAAAGCTGTTTCAACTCACGAAACACCCGTTACTACAACAACGTAATGGCCACTGCCGACCACGTAACCGTAGAAAGCATCCGCCACCTGCAACCGGTGAAATTCGGTCCTCTCACAGTGACCGCACCCGACGACCTGGAAGGATTTTTGCGATACAACTATCCAACCCTGCATCGATTTACAGAAGAAGAGCAGGAAAAAGTGAACAACCACTATCCTGCCGCCCTGTCATTCAGTACAACCTCAAAACAAGAACTATGAATATGAAATCCGCTTTAGTAGACGTCCCGGTACTTATCCTGTTCTTCAACCGCCCGCAACAGTTGTCGCAAGTGTTCGAGCAAGTGAAGAAAGCGCGTCCGTCCCGACTCTTCCTCTATCAGGACGGAGCACGAAACGAACGTGACCTGCCCGGAATAGAAGCCTGCCGTGAAATCGTATCACAGATAGACTGGGAATGTGAAGTAGAACGGCTTTATCAGGAAAAGAATTTCGGCTGCGACCCTTCGGAATACATTTCGCAGAAATGGGCCTTTTCGAAAGTCGACAAGTGCATCGTATTGGAAGACGACGATGTGCCCGCCGTCTCCTTTTTCCAATTCTGCAAGGAGATGCTGGATAAATACGAACATGACACCCGCATCAGCATGATTGCCGGATTTAACCCCGAAGAAATCACCCAAGACATGCCATCCGACTATTTCTTTACCACCACCTTCTCCATCTGGGGATGGGCAAGCTGGAAACGGGTAGTCGACCAATGGGATGAGTTCTACAGCTTCCTGGACGATTCCTTCAACATGCAACAACTGGAACAGCTTATCAAGGAACGCAAATTCCGGAGCGACTTTATCTACATGTGCCAGCGTCACCGGGAACAGCAGAAAGCCTTTTATGAAACAATCTTCCACGCCTCCATACTGTTCAACTCCGGACTAAGCATCGTGCCTACCCGCAACATGATCAACAACCTCGGAGCAACGGCAGATTCCACCCACTTCGCCGGCTCGATTCATACCCTGCCCAAAGGTTACCGCCGCATCTTCACGATGAAGCGCTATGAGATGGACTTTCCACTGAAACATCCCCGCTACGTCATCGAGAACGTTGCCTACAAAGAGAGCGTTTACCGCATTATGGGCTGGGATCATCCGTGGATCAAGATCGGACGTTCGTTCGAAGAACTGTTCCTCAACCTGAAATACGGTAATTTCTCCCTCATTACGAAAGCTGTCAAAAACCGAATCAACAAATGGCTGAAAAGAAACAAGCACCACTAAAACCATTATACAAATTATTATGAAATTATTTCTTGAAAAAATCAGATTGGCACTACTTAAGCGAACAAAGATCACCCAAAATAAAAAGTCCTACAAAACATGGCTAGCTAAAGGCTATATCAATGAACCGCCAATAAGTGCTATCATCCAGTCGCATAATAAAAGCCTACAAGTCAAACACATCGTATCTAAATTAAGGAAACATCCTTCCATTGAAATTATTGTTATTGACGATGGTTCCGAATTATCTCACACCAGAGAACTGGCACAGTTTCTCACAGAAAGCAATGAGTTCCTGATACGCTCAAACGACTTATACGAAAATGTAATGTACGATAAAGCAATCCGTTTTGCTAATGGAGAATATATCGTCCTCCTGCAAGATGATGATGATTTTCCAGATCTTTCATGGATCACAGAAGCCGTTTCATATTTTAAAAAGTACCCTCGTCTGGTTTTACTAGGAGGCAAAGATGGACTGGATATTGTTTTTGAAGAAGATACCCACATCGGGCATGGAGGTAAATATCAACATGAAGATACATTCTGTTTTGTACCGGCCGTAAACAGAGCTCCGATGTGGCTAAACAAACGACTTTTCATAGAACATCTGCATCACATTGATTTTCAGTTTGCCCCATTCCAGTTCGACGATTATGAGTTATGCGCACGCGCATGGCTTGTTAATCTGCAAGTTGGATGGTACAATGCCCGATTCCAATCCCTTAGTGTAGGAGGTATGCGCCTGTGGAACAATGCATTCACCAGCGAACAAAGCCAACGTAACGGAAAAAGGCTATATCAATTATATAAAGATAAAAAATTAGAAATCCTACAGAAAATAGAAGAGGCAAAGCGACAGACTTTATGATAAAAACCGTACATTTGCATAAACTTTTGCCCATGAGAGTCCTGATTATAAATACATCTGAACGAATAGGAGGAGCAGCCATCGCAGCAAGCCGATTGTTGGAATCACTGAAAAACAACGGTATCAAAGCCAAAATGCTGGTGCGCGACAAGCAGACCGACCAGATCAGCGTCGTCCGTTTGAAAAGCAACTGGCTGCAAGTGTGGAAGTTCATGTGGGAACGTATCGTGATCTGGAGCGCCAACCGTTTCCGGCGCTACCATCTGTTTGACGTAGATATCGCCAACACAGGTACAGACATCACCTCACTCCCGGAATTCCGCCAGGCCGACGTGATCCATCTGCATTGGATCAACCAGGGAATGCTCTCACTGAACGATATACAAAAGATACTGACCTCCGGCAAACCCGTAGTCTGGACTATGCATGATATGTGGCCATGCACCGGCATCTGCCATTACGCGCGGGAGTGCAACAACTATCAGCAGGAATGTCATGACTGTCCGTACATCTACAAAGGCGGGGGACGAAAAGATTTATCCTATCGCACGTTCCACAAAAAACAGAAGTTATACAGCTACGCTCCCATTCATTTCGTCACGTGCAGCCATTGGCTGAAGGAACAAGCCAAGACCAGTGCATTGTTCGAAGGAAAAAGCGTCACCAATATACCGAACGCCATCAACACCAACCTGTTTAAACCTATGAACAAGAAGGAAGCGCGTGCCAAGTTCATGCTGCCGGAAGGTAAGAAACTGATTCTGTTTGGTTCGCTAAAGATCACCGACAAACGCAAAGGAGTCGACTATTTAATCGAAGCCTGCAAACTGTTGGCAGAAAAGCATCCGGAATGGAAAGACTCATTGGGTGTAGTCGTATTCGGCAACCAATCGCAGCAATTGCAGGAACAACTTCCTTTCCATGTATACCCGCTCCCTTATATCAAGAATGAGCATGAAGTGGTGAATATCTACAATGCCGTAGACCTTTTCGCCATCCCGTCTTTGGAAGAGAATCTTCCCAATATGATTATGGAAGCAATGGCCTGCGGAGTGCCCTGTGTCGGTTTTAATGTAGGAGGTATCCCCGAAATGATCGATCATCTGCACAACGGCTACGTGGCACAATACAAATCTTCGGAAGATTTTGCCAACGGCATACATTGGATATTGACGGAACCGGGATATAACGAACTCTCCGCACAGGCCTGCCGCAAAGTGCTGGGTAATTATTCGGAGAGCATCGTTGCAAAGAAATACACAGATGTCTACAATAAAATAACGGGGAAATATGCATAGTGTCCATCCTACTCCTAAGTTCTCTATCATTACGGTAACGTACAATGCTGAAAAGGTATTGGAAGACACAATTCAAAGTGTTATCGCACAAACCTATCATCATATAGAATATATTATCGTGGACGGAGCTTCCAAGGATGGAACTCTCTCTATTATCAACCGGTACCGCTCACACATACACACCGTCGTCAGTGAACCCGACAAAGGACTGTATGACGCCATGAACAAAGGAATCGCCCTTGCCAGCGGTGATTATCTCTGTTTCCTGAATGCAGGCGACTGTTTTCATGAAGACGACACTCTGCAACAAATGGTGCACACCATTAACGGCAACGAACTACCTGATATACTTTACGGGGAAACCGCTATCGTAGACAAGGACAGGCATTTCCTGCGGATGCGCAGATTGTCCGCCCCTGAAACGCTCACCTGGAAAAGTTTCAAACAGGGAATGTTAGTCTGCCATCAGGCATTCTTCCCCCGCCACACGCTCGTAGAGCCATACAATCTGCAATATCGCTTTTCTGCAGATTTCGACTGGTGCATCCGCATCATGAAGAAAGCACGTATTTTGCACAATACTCACCTGACAATCATCGACTATCTGGAGGAGGGAATGACTACCCGGAATCAGAAAGCATCCCTCAAAGAAAGATTTAGGATCATGGCAAAGCACTACGGGCTGATTGGAACCGTGGCGCATCATGCATGGTTCGTTCTGCGGTTAGCAACCCGACACTGATATGACTTATTCAAAAGAGAAGAAGTATAAAGACTTTGAAGCTTTGTTCCGGGCAAACTATTCACGGTTATATTTCTACGCCCTTAATCTCGTCAACGATCAGGAATGTGCCGACGATATCGTTGAAGACACTTTCAGTTATTTATGGGAAAACTACGACACGGTAGTGGGAGATGTTTCACCACTACCTTTATTATATTCACTCGTCCGCAACAGCTGTATCGACTATCTGCGCCACTGTGATGTAAAAAGCAGATACGCATCTAATATTTCTCAAACTGCCGAGCATTGGGAAGAAAACAATGATGACGAAGATCATCAGGAGCGCATCTCCAGGGTGATGTCCGCCATCAACCAGCTTCCCCCGCAAACCCGTAAAGTTTTCGAAGCCTGTTTTCTCCACGGAAAAAAATATAAAGAAGTAGCAGAAGAAATGGATATTACGATCAACACCGTAAAAACGCACATATCCAGAGCTTTATCCTTTATCAGGAGTAAGACTGGGGAATAAAAACAGCATGGAGGAACAAAAAAAAGTTTCTCTTGTCACCCTTTTCTGATGGTATAACGTAATAATATATAGAATATGAAAACTGAAGAGCAACCCATACTGGAGCAAGATTATGAATATGCCTTACGGGCATTGGACGATTGGAAATTCCGCCAGTCGGTAGAATTCATTGCTTGGCTCGAAGAGGAAGCCCATCACGCCCTGTTCCAGGAAATGATGGATAACCGGGAAGCCTTGATGAACCTGAACCCGCAAATGGCACCGGACATAGAGAAAGCCTGGAGACGGATAGACCCGCATCCCAAAGTCTCATCCATCCGGAAATATTATGTATGGGTGGCAAGTGCGGCAGCCATCGCCTTGCTTGTAATAGGTTATTCCATCTTTTCCACTACAGAAGAAGAAAATCCGTATGCAGAAACAGCCATTGTTTTTCCTGCTTCTGATGGAGTACAAGATATAGAACTACAGACCGGTGACGGACATATTGTATCGATAACCGATCGGGCAAACAAACAATTATTAGCAGAGACAGGGGCTCTGCTGGAAGCCGAGTCCCTTATTTACCAGAACGACACAGAAGTGCAGGGAGAAGTGGTTACGCATACATTAAGCACGCCACGGGGAAAGAATTTCAAACTCGTACTGGAAGACGGAACCGAAGTCTGGCTGAATGCGGAAAGTAAGCTCCACTACCCGAACCGTTTCACCGGTAAGGAACGAAAAGTGACACTGGAGGGTGAAGCCTTTTTCCATGTAGCCAAAGATGCCAGCCGCCCTTTCATTGTGAAAAGCGGAACTGCGGAAACTCGGGTATTGGGAACGGAATTCAACTTCCGGGCCTATCCGCATGAAAACCGGCACGTGACACTCGTATCAGGCAGTGTCATCGTATCCGACACCCAGAAAGAAAATGAGTTACAGCTCACTCCCGGCGAAGATGTACCTCTGGATGAAAACGATTTGTTGCTAATCCCGCGCAAAGTGGACATCAATGAATACGTAGTCTGGAAAGATGATTTATTCTGTTTCAGGGAAGCAGAACTGGCAGAAATAATGAAAGCTATCGGACGGTGGTACAACCTAACTATTGTTTTCACGGACGAAGCTTCCATGCGCTATCATTTCAACTTCTGGGCGGAACGCACCAACCAACCGGAACAGGTTCTTCAACTTCTCAATCAGGTAGGAAAAGTAAAGGCTACTCTCGAGGGTAGCCGGATTACCATAAGTAAACTATAAAAACGAGAATGATGAAAATGAAAAGATTTTATGGACTTTGTATTCTCCTGCCAGCCGTTTCAATGACTGTGGCACAAGTGCCCTATCAGATCAAAGGAACCTGGAACAACGGAGCTGGAAAAACGGTTTATCTACAGAAATATATTACAGCCGACAGCCTGCAAACCGTTGATTCGGTAAAGGTTGCCCAAGATTTCTCTTTTTCACTGAAAGGACAGGTAAAAGAAGAACAACGTATGGCCATCAGTTGCAGTCCCAGAAACAAAGCCGAAATCTTTGTCAACACCACCCCGCTTCAAGTCACCATCCAAGAAAAAACAGTCACCGATAAGAAAGGAAGAACACGAAATACCTGTCAGATAGCAGTCAAAGGGGATCGCGAACAGGAAGTTCTGAAATCGGGTGAAACTCTTTCTACCACCGCTTCTTTCTTCCAGCTGGGAAAAATGATAACCCTGTCGCGGGCGTTGGACTCGAAAGACACTACCGCTATCGACTCTGCCAAATACAAAGTAGCCATGATAGACAGCCTGATTACAAGATCAGTGCAAAACTATATGGACTCAACACGCAATGATATCACCTCAACCTATTTCTTTGAGCGTTATCTGATGACTAACCAGACGCTGGATGAGGTACAGGCTTTCTATGATAACCTAACAGACCGGGTAAAGAAATCAGCTCCCGGAGTAGCCCTAAAGCAGAAAATGGAAGATATGCAACAGGTGAATATAGGCGGTATGGCCCCCAACTTTGAATTGACTACCCCCGACGGAAAAAAGCTTTCCTTGTACGATCTCCGCGGACATATTGTGTTGCTCGACTTTTGGGCTTCCTGGTGTGGCCCCTGCCTGGCAGAAGTGCCCAATCTGAAAGCAATCTACGAGAAATATCACGGCAAAGGTCTGGAAATACTCGGCGTATCACTGGACGAGAAAGAAGCGGCCTGGAAAGGTGCCATCGAAAGAAAAGGGCTGACCTGGCAACATGTCTCTTCGCTAAAAGGATGGAAATGTCCCGTAGCACAACGGTTCAAGGTGACAGGAATTCCGCGTATGTACATCATTGACGCACAAGGAAAAATCATAGCACAAGACTTGCGCGGAGAAAAACTTGCTGAAAAAATGGACGAACTTTTCACAAAATAATTTTTCAATTATCCCGCACTAAAAAACTGCCATATAGCTACCATCAACGGAGTCATATGGCAGTTTTTATCCATTAACACTTTACATTTTGTTAGAATAGTGATTCTTTCAGGCACAACAAAACCATTCAAAAAAGAGATATTAAAACCTATTGCACATATTTTCTCAAAAAAAGTATCTTTTCTGTCACCCATTCCGATTCTTGAAACGTAATAAAAACATAGAAGCCTTAAAAAAGCTTTCGAGAGAGTTTTATCGGAATAAAAGAACAAAGTTTATCAAACACTAAACGCACAATCATGGTGAAAATTTGGACTAATTCTTTCAAAAGGAACAAAAGGAATCACTTTGCGGCGAAAATGTTATGGTTATTTATAACCTTAATAACATTCAGCGCCACTATGCAGGGGCAACAAAGTGAAAAGAGAATCTCACTTGAGTTCAAGAATGAACGGCTGGCCGATGCTTTCAAAAAAATTGAAGCAGCAAGTGGATACAAGTTTATCTTTAACTATGAAGACATTTTTGTTTATGGTGTCACAGGGATTATCAAGAATAAAACGGTTACGGAAACGCTGGACGAAGTGATCGGTAAGAAACCTCTGGTGTATAAGATAAACGGCAAATTTATCACGATTGCCTTAAAACCCGGAAGTCCGGAAGCCGCGGCAAAAGCCAGATTGTGCCAATTGGACGGTGTTGTTATTGACGAAAACAAGCAGCCGCTTCCCGGAGCACACGTCATCATTGAGGGAACAAAGTGGGTGACAACTACCGACATAAACGGGGCATATAGCTTTTTAATAGAAAATGATGCAAGCTACACCATCCGGATTTCTTATCTGGGAATGGAAATGAAGCAAGTGAAAGTTACCGTTGAAAAAGGAATTGCTAACAAGAAAGTATCTCCCATCATGCTGAAAGAAAGTGATGCCACCTTGAATGAGGTGGTCATTACAGGATATCAGGTGATGAATCGCCGGGAGTCTGCAAGTGCTGTTTCATCGATAAAAGCGGCAGACATCATGGTACAGGGAGTCGGTTCAATCGACCAGATGCTCCAGGGAACCATACCGGGCATGGCAGTGATGAATACTTCGGGGGAGCCGAGCGCCACACCCAGGATTCGTATTCGTGGTAATGCAACAATCAATGGTAATAAATCACCGGTATGGGTAGTGGATGGAGTGATTCTGGAGCAGGATGTTCCTTTCACTGCTTCCGACATCAACAGTGAGGATGCAGAGTATCTAATCGGTAACGCCATCTCCGGAGTAAACCCACAGGATATTGAAAGCATTACTGTATTGAAAGATGCATCCGCAACCGCAATCTATGGTGTGAAAGCAGCCAATGGAGTAATCGTAGTTACGACCAAAAAAGGAAAAGCAGGCAGACCAATCATTACCTACAACGGCAATATGACGGTCAACACCCGCCCGTCCTACTCCAACTACCATCTGATGAATTCACAAGAGCGTGTAGCATTCTCCAAACAACTGGTAGATGCGGGCTATACTTTCGGCCGCGTGCCTTATGGCCCTACGTATGAGGCTTCTTATGAAGCACTTATGAATAAAGATATCACATTGGATGAATTCAAAACGCAAGTATCCGACATGCAGGTAAGGAATACCGATTGGTTCGACCATCTGTTCCGCAACAGTATTACCCAAACTCATAATGTCAATGTATCGGGCGGAACAGATCAAGTCACTTATTATGTGTCCGCAAGCTATCAGGACATTCAGGGTTCATCCAAGCAGTCCGACTCGCGGAAATTCACGACATTGGCTAAGTTCTCGGCAGAAATCAACAAACATATCAGTTTTATGACTAAAATTGATTTCACCACGACTTCCAACAGCGGTTATGCCACAGGAGTGAATCCGTTCGATTACGCTTATACCAAATCACGTACCATCCCTGCCTACAATACAGATGATTCTTATTACATGACTTATGAGAAATCGGGAGCACTTGGAACGGAATCTGTGGGTTACAACATACTCAAAGAGTTGGAAAACACCGGTAAATCATCCAAGATGGATGACTTCAACGCTCTGTTACAGTTGAATGTCAAACTGATCCGCGGGCTGACCTATGAGGGTACTTTCTCCTGGCAGAATGGAAATACGTATACCCGGGACTGGGCTACCGCAGAATCTTACGAAATAGGAAAAATCAGGGAATATGACTATGGCAGGTATACTGCATACGATGACGCTTATTGGACCTCCGCACTCCCCTACGGTGGCAGGCTGGCACAAAGCAATATCCGGAAGACAGGTTATACCATCCGAAACCAGATTACCTATAACCAACTTCTCCAAAATGCTCATCACGTGACTCTGATGGGAGGTATCGAGACACGAAGAGTTGCTTATAAAGGATTCTCTTCCACAGGATATGGATGGATTCCGGACTTCGGGGAGCAGTTCAACCCGGTAATGACAGACAAATACATTGCAGATTATGCCGAAAAGAACGCAACTGATCCGTCCAACACAAACTCTTTTACACAGGTGGCCTCTTTTTATGGGGTGGGCTCCTATTCTTACGATGAACGTTATATCTTGAACGCCAATTTCCGCTCGGATGGCTCCAATAAATTCGGAAGTAACCCGAAATACCGCTGGTTGCCTACCTACTCGTTCGCCGTAAAATGGAACCTGATGAACGAAGCTTTCATGGAAGATATCTCATTATTGAACGTGTTGTCTTTACGAGCCTCATACGGTATTCAGGGAAATATCCATGAAGACTCTACTCCCTATCTGATTGTAACCACAGGTGACAGAGATAATATCCTGGGACTTCCCATATCCAAAATCAGTAAATTGCCCAACCCTGATTTGCGGTGGGAGAAAACACACTCATGGAACGTCGCTGTCGACTTCGCTCTCCTCAAGGGACGAATCCGCGGAGGGCTCGATATATACGGCAAAAAGACATCCGACCTTATCATGAGCAAAGCTGTTGCCTCTTCCAACGGAAGAAGTCTCTTATATTACAATGCGGGTAAAATGACCAACAAAGGTTTCGAGGGCTTTATCAATGCCGGACTGCTGAAAACCAAAGATTGGGAATGGCGGTTGGGAGTCAACTTCAGTCGCAATGTCAATGAGATCACCTACGCCAATCCCGAAAATATGAGCGACGTAGAAGTAGTGAATAAGATGCTGGCAGGTACGTTAGCAGTCGAGGGAGCACCTATCGGCTCACTATATGCCTACGAATTTGCAGGTTTGAATCAAGATATCGGTTATCCGATGTTCTATACCAAGGATGGAAAAGTTTCCATCAAAGGGAATAAGAGTGATATGTCATTAGTGCGTTGCGGCTCTATCTTCCCTAAATTAACAGGAGGATTTGATACACAAGTCAACTATAAGAACTTCTCGCTTTCGATGAATTTTACTTATAGTATAGGAAGTGTGGCACGTATTCCTGATTATTTCACCGGAAATAATTATTATATTGATCCGCTATCCAACCTAAGCACCGACTGGCTGGCATCATGGAAACAGGCGGGCGACCAGACCGTCTTTCCGACTGCATTCAACAGTAATGCCCAGGATAATTATTTTTCCACCGAACAAGGTAAGGTATACGATACATTCGACTCGACAAAAGGGGTAGCTATCCCGGCCTATCAAATGTATAATTACAGTGATATCCGTGTGGCTAAAGCCGACTTCCTGAAACTTAAAATGGTTGCTTTAAGCTATACTTTTCCAAAGCATCTTATCAGCCATCTTAATATCAGCAGCCTGATGTTGAGAATGCAGGTAACCAATCTCTTTACCATTGCAGATAAGAAGTGGAATGGTCTGGACCCGGAAACTAATGGAACCGGAATTCCCCAGCTTCCCACTTACAGCTTAGGAGTAAATATCTCATTCTAACTACTAAAACAAAGAACAATGCTTAAAATATCGAAATACACTTTACCATGCATTATCGCAATATCTTTTTTCTCCTGTGATAATCTGTTGAAAGAGGACTCCTCGGACCTGTTGATCCCTAAATCAGTAGACGATTATGCTCCCATCCTGCTTGGAGAGGGTTATCCCGATAAATTCAATTCCCAAATCTCCTTCGTCAACCTAATGACGGATGATGTGGAAATGGGGCCTTTGGATTATGATACGGAAATGGTAGGAGACAGCAAAGTGACCAACTGGGAAGAGGGCATCGACCCCAAAGCCGGCTATGGTCAGAATGCATTCATTTGGCAAAAGGATTATCAGGAGAATCTTTCCGACTTATTCTGGAGCGGAAGATACAGCAATATCCTGGCATGTAATACTATCATAGAAGCCCTGCCTACTATGACTTATGCTGAAAAAACGCAAACGGGACTCTATCACAAACTTGCCGTTCAAGCATATACTCTTAGAGCCTACCATTATTTCTGTCTAGTCAACACTTACGCTTTACCTTATGCTACGGAGAACCTGAATCAACCGGGTGTAGTGCTCAAGACATCTTCAGAAATCGAAGTGACTTCTCATGAACGCGCTACCATAGGGCAGGTATATGCTCTAATCAACGATGACATCAAGAAAGCGCAGGAACATCTGGAAGGTGCCGATACCCAAGCTTCCAAAATGGAGATCACTCCCGAAGCTGTCTATTTCCTGGCAGCACGCATTGCATTGTTTCAGAATGATTGGGATGGAGTTATCAAGGCTGCCCAAAAGTTCCTGAATCTGAATGAGTCGATTTACAATCTTAATGACGAAAAAGAGGCACTCCTTGGATTTAATAGTACAGGAGTTAAGGATATTGGACTCGAAGGTCCTTCTTATTGTGCCAATAATACCAACCTGAATGAAGTCATATTCGCTTTCGGTCGGAATGATAATAAGATACTGGATTATCTATCTTCCACTGACACTAATCTAAGGTACTATGAATTCGGGTTCCATACATCATGGACAGGAGACAATGCACTAATAAACCTGTATGATGAAGATGACTTGCGTAAGTTGGCATACTTCATAAGAAGATACTACAAATATGGTACGGCCAAAAAACCGTCATATTACGTTGGTCAATATTTCACTCTGAAATACGATGCCCGTTCGGGTAATAACTATACCAGCCAGGCATGGAGAACTCCCGAACTGTATCTGAATCTGGCAGAAGCCTATGCACAGAAAGCAAACGGAGTCAGTGAAGATGCTATCAGGATTCTGAACCAACTGCGGGTAAAGAAATATAAGTCCGGCAGCCCGAATGCAGAGAAAACTGCAGCCGATTTTTCCGGCAAAGAAGATCTGATTAAGTTCATCTGGCAGGAACGCCGAAGAGAACTATGCTTTGAAGAGATTATGCGTTTCTGGGATATGCGCCGTCAAGGAATGCCGGCACAGGAACATTGGCTTTTCAGTACCAAGAAGAATTATGAAGTATACAAACTAAAGAATAATAGCCCGAACTATGTATTGTCAATTCCGAAAGATGAGACCTCGTATAATACAGCTATTATTAATAATTTCCGCGAAACCATTGGAGCTTCTTCATCTGGAAGCCTTGAATAATAACGACTAAAATAAATAAGGATTATGATTAGGAGATTCATATACAACATCTTACTTTGCAGCACCGTCATCTCACTAATGACGCTATTTGCTTGTTCCGAAGACTCTTTATCGCCCATAGATGAATTGGGAAAAACAATTTATGATCCGTCTGATGCACCGGAAGATGCGAATATCAATGCTTTCTATGAAAAATATGGGAGTAGAATATTATATGATTTTAACAGATCGGATCTGGCTTTCGGATGGTCGAGTTCAAGAAATTACTGGTATGCTCCCGTAAAAGCAGAATACAAGCACTATATTAGTGACGTTACCCTTTTCCTGAAAGATAAGGCATTTCAAAAATATCCGGATACATTCATTGAGAAATATCTGCCTTTCCGCATATTCTTCGTTGACTCTATCTGCAACACGGTGACTTATGATAAAAGCCGGTTGCAAGATGTAATGCAGGTAGAGACTCATGGAGTTGCCATAGCCCATTTGGGAAAAGAAATGGATACATGGACAGAGGGAGATTGGAATACATTACAAACCAATGTGCTTGGATTTGTCCTGAACTCCATATACCAACCATTTAAGGAGAATTATACCATCAAGCAATTCGGAAGTTTACAGCAACCATGGTCTTATATGCTGGATATAGAAGATGACCCGCAAGGAGAATTCTCGAACATAGAATATTCTTTATATGCAAATACCTATGTAGATGGAGAAATATACCTGGACAATGATCTGATTATTCCCCCTTATAACAACATAGCCAACGATCTGGGACAATATATTTCGTTCATCCTTACCACTCCCAAATCAAAAATGGATAAAATATTTGCAAGAGCAGATTTTGAAATCCTCAAGCAGCGTGCTTTACTCGTGGCGAATTTCATCAAAAACGGACTTATGATGGACCCCATAGCAATGCAGAATGAAGCGTGTCCGGACGACCCGTATCCGTCAGATTACTTTAACGACTAAATAATCCAATAAGACTATATGATAAAATCTTCATTAATAACAGCTTTCTTCCTCTATATATCGGGGATAAGCACCATATTTGCACAGGTTCCCTACCAAATCTCCGGAACATGGACAGGAGCTGAAGGCAAAAAGGTATACTTGAATGCTTTTCCATCCGGAACACCGGAAAGCACCTGTATCGATTCCGCCATTGTAGCTTCGAACGGAACATATCGGCTAGCGGGAAATCTAAATGAAATGCAACCTCTCTCGATTACCATTGAAGGAGATAAAGGATTCCGTACTCTCATGGGAGACGGTCGCCCGGCAACGGTCAATATCAAGGACATTAAATATTACTACAAACATCCCGATGCAGCTTTCACAATAGTAGGTGACACTATAGAGCATGCTGCTGTCGCTAATATTCTATCTTTTTGGGGGAATGACTTTATCCGAAAGATATCGATGGGCGGTCTGGAGGGAGAGGCCGAACGTGCGAAAGCAAACGGTGACTCCGAGAATGAACAAGCCCAAAGAATAAAACTGCAGGAATGTATTGACACACGTGATAAAGAGAAGAATGATTTTCTAAACCAATACGGAAACTGCCTCGCTGCCCCCTACTTCATTACCATGAATCTACTGAAAGGTATTCCTATAGAAGAGACGGAGGCATTCTACAACCGTATGGGAGAAAAGGCCAGAAACTCTCCGAAAGGAATCGAACTAAAGGAAAGTATCGCCAAGATGAAAGCTTTAGCTCCGGGAACAAAAGCGCCCGAATTCACATTACCGACTGTCAGCGGAGAAGAACTTTCGCTCAAAAGCTTGCAGGGGCACATTGTTATTCTCGATTTCTGGGCTTCCTGGTGCGCTCCTTGTATAGCAGAAATGCCTACTGTAAAAGAAATCTATGCAAAATACAAGGATAAAGGACTAAAGGTAGTGGGTATCTCCATGGATAATTCAAAAACAGCATGGATAAAATCCATTGATAAAGTACAGATTCCATGGGCTCATGTATCATCCCTCAAGGGCATGAAAAAGTGCCCGATTGCACAACTTTATCAGGTATATGCCATCCCTAAATTATATATCATAGACCAGGAGGGAAAAATTATAGCAAAAGATTTACGCGGAGAAGAACTCAAGAAAAAGATAGACGAACTTTTCGCACATTCATAAGGTACTCAATCATGACACAATCCCCAATACCCTACAAATAATTGCATGATTGAGAAAGCCCTGTTACCTTTAACTGGCAGCAGGGCTGTTTTTTTATCATGAATACCATCGTATATTCTCTTTTACAGCATTCATCTTCTAATCTATCATACAAACTGATTAGGGTTTATCCGGCATATAAAGCATCACCTGGTCTAATATCACCCCTTCGTCCAATGCCTTGATTACCAATCTGTGGGACTTCTTTCCGGATATCGGAAGTCGGACCGTTCGGATAGCTTGATTGCGCAGCACATTCTCTTTCCATTCTTCACTCCGTCCTTTCGTTTCATAAGAGATCACTTCAGGCGCTGCATCGTCCAACGATATTGAAAAACGTAGTTGATCTCCCCTCACTGGATGATTAGGCAATAAGCGGATGTCAACCTCTACCGAGTCTGTTTTCCAGTTGTCAAAAGAGAACATCAGTGCATCTCCCTTGTCAATGCCTGTCGCTTTGCTTTCATATCCCAGACCCTCACAAATAGCAGAAGTTCCTTTCCGCGCATTCAAGGTATTCCTTCCATTCGAGATATTCTTCCCATCCAAGCCGTTCCATTTATAGATGGCTACACGCTCTTTCATCATCGGAGAAGTAGCCGTTTTTCTTTCCACGCGATTGAATACAGGAAGTTTTCGGGGTTGGAAATCCATCATGCGATTCCACTTTCCATCTTCCAGTGAGTTATACTGTTTTGTCAATACCACAATGCTGTCATAGGCAAGATCACTTTTCTCCCAATCCGCTTTTCCGTGGCGGGCTAGTTGGGCATATAGCAATTTCCGGTTCATCTGTGCAGCAGCTTGCACCGGGTATTTCACCAATTCAAAATAAGCACTTTGTCTGCCGGATGGGATTTTCGAAGCTACCCGTTCCACTGCCTCCGACAATTTATCATAAGCCTGCAAACGTCCGTTGATTTCTTTTTCACTCCATGGGAGATCTTTGACAACACGATAAACAGGATCTTTCTCCTCTTCCCTCGTATTTCCCATAAATTCAGGTTTACGAATATGGGCCAGACGATAGTGTTCCTGCATCACAGGCAATACCGCCTTTGCGCACGAAGTTCCCAATTCCCGCTCCAGCCAGTGTTTCAAATGAGAGGTCACTCCTTCCGAGGACACAGCTTCTATATTCCAGGCCATATCCATAAACAACTCTATCTGATACTCGGCAGGCTTGATATCTCCGACGTTCAGTATCCACATCTTCTGTATGCCTTGATCGTAAGCCAGTTTCATTTGCTGGAAGATCAGATACGGGCTCATCGTACCCAACCAGAGATAGTCGTGCGGACGTCCCCAATAAGAAACATGATAATAGACTCCATTCCCTCCTTTACGTGCGCATTCTTCGGCCGTAGGAAAATGGCGGATATAGCCATAGTTATCGTCACACCACATCAATGTTACATCATCAGGCACCTGTAATCCGGCATGATAAATGTCGAGTACTTCTTTATAAGGGATAAAAACCTGCGGTACTTTAGTTACATCTTTATCTACGTATTTTTCAATCAACCCGCGTTGATCTGCAAACACACGGTCTATTACCGCCTTCTGTTCTTCCACCGTCTTCGCTCCTTGCATCTTGCCATCATGTACACCACGCATTCCCAGCGTATAGAGTATTTCCTGATCTGCCACTTCTTTTACACGGTTTTCCCAGAATTTATAAACAGCCGGAGCATTATTCACATAATCATAAGCCCCTTCCCCTCTTCGTTTCCACTCACCGGCAGCATTGCAAGCCATCGGTTCGCAGTGGGAAGCACCGATGAAGATTCCATATTTCTTGGCAGCTTCCCGGTTGCCTTCGGTCAGGAAGAAAGGAAGTGTACATTCGTGCATTGCAGGCCAATAGGTATTGGCACGCAGACGAAGTAAGAGTTCGAAAATACGCTCGTTGGTACGCGGGCCTATCTCACCTTTCACTTTTGAAGATTCATAGGTCCGACTGCTCCATGGCATCAAGCCCCAGTCTTCATCATTAATAAATATACCCCGATATTCCACCGAAGGAGCCTGAAGACTTTGGAATTTGGAAGATAGCTTAAAAAGTTTCTTCTTTTCCGGAGTCACGTCCGCCCACCATTCCCAAGGAGAGACACCCAGCAAGCGGGATATTTCGAGTATTCCATAAGCCGTTCCATGTTTGTCACTGCCGGCTACTACCAATTTCCCCTCCGGAGAAACAGATAATAGAAAAGCCTGCTTCTTGCCCTTTAACGTAGAAACATCTACGCCGATCCGACCGATAAGCTCACTCTGTCCCACCGTTCCTATCACAATTTCACCTGTTTTCTCATTCGCTTGGGTAGTCGATGACAATACTGTCTGAATATCACGTCCCAGCATTTCCAATGCGGTTCGTACAACCAGTTCTTCAGAAGGGCTGCAAGCGATGCCAACTGTTTGACCGGAAGTCAAAACAAAATCCTTACTACGAATCGGTAAAGCAACTATCAAAAAGATGAAAAAAGAAAACAGAAGTTTATGTCTCATAGGTTCTATTATTTATAGAAGACAAAATTACAGGTTTGCAGAAAATGTACTATAGAATAGTGTACAATTTCATAGAATTCTGTCCGGCCTATTTAAAATGTAACAGGCAACGCCAGCAACTGATACATCAGCGTTCGTGCCATGCGTATCTGTCCTTTCGTGCTGGGATGCAAACGGTCATATCCCGCATCATAGAAATAAATCAGTTGTTCTTCCACCATCGGATTCAATCCAGTTACCGCATTAAAATCAATCACGGGGACTCCCCACACATTGCCGGCTTCTTTAACAGCCTGCACGTAGGCATTCACATATTCGCCACAACTGTTCTGGTAGTTTTCATCCGGTTGCACGTTCGTTTCTCCAAAATTGGCCAGTGAACGGTGCAACGGGGTCAGCAACACAATCTGCTTGTCCGGGAAGAGTTGTTTCAGTCTATTGATTCCTATGTTGATACGTCCCTTATACGTGCTTCCATCCATTATAGGAGTGCGTTTCTTACGGGTTTCCAGCTTTTGGGTTTGTCCACGGGCTGCCATCACTTGTTCTTCTGTTTCCGTAAACCATTCTCCAATAGGTACACCGTCATTAAAATCATTCGTACCCATCAAAATCACGATAGCATCTACTTCTCCACCGTGTTCTTTCTTCAGTTGCTCGGCTTGCCGGGGCACATCATTCCATTGCCTGCCACTGATACCATATACATAAGGAGTAATTCCCAGCCATTCCTGCAGAAAATCCCAGTATTTCTTTATCTTGTCGCCATAACAGTTGGGATCTGTAATAGAGTCTCCCAAATATCCCACTCTTTTTCCTTGCCACGGGTGCCGGATGCATCCATTATTCGTTTCAACAGAGTTTGCCACTTTAGAAGATTGATTCTGTCCGCACAGAAAAGAGGAACAGAAAAACAGGATGGTACATGTGAGTAATAATTTGCTTTTCATCGGTATCATACATTAAATGAGAGATTTGTATCTAATATTCGACAAAAATAACTCAAAAAAATGTAGTTTCAATCAATTTGGACGATCAATCTCATCCATACAACCGGATATATAAACATATTCCTATTTGACTATTCTTGCTAAAATGCAGGTATACAGTCTTTTTTTCAATCAAGTTATCATTGAGTTTTACAGCTAAAACCCTATCTTTGTCACAAACTAAAAGAAAAATTGGATGTTTAACTCATTTTCATTCCATAAGGATTCCGTTCTGTAAATAATCTGTAAACCTTCCTCTCATTACAGATTATCCCTTATGTTTTCTGACATACTCTTGTCAGAGTTATTTTCTATATCTAAATTTTCAAACTATTTGTATGGTCAAATGGTTGCAAGCATCATTATATGCCTCCATTCGCCGTACAACTAAAACATTAAAACAATGAGTAACGATTTTAAATCAATCCACGAATTCGATTTTACACTGATATGTAATTACTTCAAGGCACTAAAACGTCAAGGTCCCGGAAGTCCTGAAGTCACACAAAAAGCCGTAAGCTTCATCAACGAACTGTCCGACAAGGCACGAATAGCCGACATTGGCTGTGGCACGGGCGGTCAGACAATGGCATTAGCCAACTATACGAAAGGACAAATTACAGGTATCGACCTTTTCCCCGACTTTATCGAGCTATTCAACAAAAATGCAATAGAAGCCCATTGTGAAGACAGAGTAAAGGGTATCGTCGGCTCCATGGACGCTCTGCCGTTTCAAGAGGAAGAGCTCGATCTGATCTGGTCCGAAGGCGCTATCTATAATATAGGATTCGAACGCGGCATAAACGAATGGAACAAATTCCTGAAAAAGAACGGATTTATCGCTGTAACGGAAGCCTCGTGGTTCACCCCGGAACGTCCCTCCGAAATAGAAGACTTCTGGATGGCCAATTACCCGGAAATCGATACGATCCCAAGAAAGATAATGCAAATGGAAAAAGCAGGATATATCCCGACAGCCCATTTCATTTTACCGGAAAATTGCTGGACCGAGCATTTCTATGCTCCCCAATTCCCGGTTCAGGAAGCTTTCTTAAAGGAATATGCAGGAAATGACGCAGCCGCAGACCTCATCACCGGGCAACGGTATGAAGAGAACCTATATAATAAGTATAAGGAATACTACGGCTACGTATTCTATATAGGACAAAAAAGAGATTGATTATCTGCCGGAGAAGTTAGCAAGATAGGACAACTCTCCGGCATTTATTATCCTTTACTTTGCAGAAAACATGGAGACGAAAGATATCAATAAACAGGAATATCAGTTACGGATCAATAAAGTGACCGACTATATTCACAATCACATAGACCAGCCGTTATCATTACAGAAAATGGCAGGTATCGCCTGCTTTTCTCCTTTCCACTTCCATCGCGTATTTACAATCCTGACGGGCGAAACGCCTACGGATTATATCAAACGCACCCGGATTGAAAAAGCAGCCCTATTATTAAAACGAAACAAGGAACTTTCCGCCACCGAAATCGCCCGCCTTTGCGGCTTTAGCAGCCTTTCACTTTTAAGTCGCAATTTCAGGTTACATTTCAGTATGACGATCCGGGAGTTCCGTTCATTAAAATAAAACTCTAAAGAATATGGAAAAAGAAAATAAGATTCTGATTTTTCGAACTTCTATCACCCAAAGGCGTGACATCAAGCGCATAGGAGAGCTTTTGGCAGAGTTCCCCCAAATAGACAAATGGAATGTGGACTTTGAGGACTGGGAGAAAATATTAAGAATCGAGTGCAGGGATATCTCTGCACTCGAAATATCGGAAGTACTCCGGAACAATCATATTTTTGCCACCGAACTGGAATAAAACCGGGAAGAAAAAACCTCTCAAACTCCCAACAATTGTTTCAATTCAGCCACTCCTTCAGAAGCTCCCTTCTGAATTACATGTATCGAACGGGAAGTATGCGTATCTACCGGTTTCGGATCAATCAGATACACCTCTGCTCCTCTCGGTACATAATGAAGCAACCCCGCTGCAGGATATACATTAAGCGACGTACCGATAATAACGAAAATATCCGCTTTCTCCACATATTGGATGGCTATTTCAATTTCCGGCACAGCTTCTCCAAACCATACGATAAAAGGTCGCAATTGAGTGCCGTCGCCGGCCTTGTCTCCCATCTTCACTTCATATTCTTCCGGTTTCAGTTCTTTTATGTAATGGGGATTATGAGGATCTCTACTGGAACACACCTTCGTCAGTTCGCCATGCAGATGAATGATGTGGCTGCTCCCGGCACGTTCGTGCAGGTTATCGATATTCTGTGTCACCACCGTTACATGGAAGTTTTTCTCCAGTTCTGCCAACAATTCATGTCCACGGTTCGGCTTTACCTCCAACAACTGTTTCCGACGTTCATTATAGAAATTAATCACCAAAGCCGGGTCACGCTGATAACCTTCAGGAGTAGCCACCTGCTCTACAGGATATTTATCCCACAAACCGCCTGCATCGCGAAATGTACTAATCCCACTCTCGGCACTCATACCCGCACCCGTCAAAACTACCAGATTCTTCATTACTATTCCTCCTTCTTTTTTAATAGCCACACAAATGTAATCAGAATCATCGAATAAAAGAACACTTTCTTACGCTTAATATAATCCGGTTTATGCAGAACTTTAAGATGAAAGATACAGATAGTTAGCATTATTTATGGCAACAACTATTCGTCTAACTACTGTTATTCTTTCGTCTGACAGTTGTCAGACGAAAAAACAACAATTGTCAGACGCAAGTTCAACAGTTGTCAGACGATTAATTATCTACATAAACCAACCTAAATAATAAGAATAAGCCGATTAAATCCTACGAATAAAAGGACTAATTCTTAAAAGAAAAGCGATTAACTTTCACAGATATAAGAATTTTTAAATAGCAAATGCTAAATCATTCAAATAAAACACGTACTTTTGCGATTCATAAATTTGCAATTGATTGAAAGCTAAAACCATGATGGTGATGCATTTCAATCGCCAACAAAAAACATTATATGGATAAATTCAGTTACGCTATTGGCCTCGGAATTGGTCAAAACTTATCAAGTATGGGAATCGGAAACCTTGCGGTAGATGATTTCGCACAAGCAATCAAAGACGTATTGGAAGGCAATCAGACGGCTATCAGCCACAATGAAGCCCGCGAAATAGTAAACAAGTATTTCGAAGAACTGGAAGCTAAAATGGGTGCCGTTGCTATCGAGCAAGGACAGGCTTTCCTCGAAGAAAACAAAAAAGGACCGGGGGTAGTTGTTCTTCCCAGCGGACTACAATATGAAATTATCAAAGAAGGTACAGGCAAAAAGCCGAAAGCTACCGACCAGGTAAGATGCCACTATGAAGGAACATTGATCGACGGTACACTGTTCGACAGTTCTATCCAACGCGGAGAACCGGCTGTATTCGGTGTCAACCAAGTAATCCCGGGATGGGTGGAAGCGTTGCAGCTGATGCCGGAAGGTTCTAAATGGAAACTGTATATTCCGTCAGAACTCGGCTATGGCGCAAGAGGTGCCGGGGAAATGATCCCTCCTCATAGCACACTCATTTTTGAAGTAGAATTACTCGAAGTATTATAAATAAAAAATTTCAAAGCAAAATGAAAAAAGTTAGTATTTTTATGGCAATCGCCGCTGCTGCAAGCCTTGCTTCTTGTACAGCTCAAGCTCCTAAAGCAAATCTGAAATCAGACATCGACTCACTGTCTTATTCTATCGGTATGGCTCAGACTCAAGGTCTGAAAGGCTATCTGACAGGTCGTCTGGACGTTGATACTACCTACATGGCAGATTTCATCAAAGGTTTGAACGAAGGCGCAAACAAGACTAGCAAAAAAGACATCGCTTACATGGCAGGTCTGCAAATCGGTCAGCAAATCAGCAACCAGATGATGAAAGGTATCAACCAGGAATTATTTGGCACTGACTCTACTAAAACTATCAGCAAAGAAAACTTCCTGGCAGGTTTCATCGCAGGTACTTTGGAAAAAGGCGGCGTAATGACCATGGAAGCAGCTCAAGAATACACTCGTACAGCTATGGAAACTATCAAAGCAAAAGCTTTGGCAGAAAAATATGCTGACTACAAAGCTGAAAACGAAAAATTCCTTGCTGAGAACAAGACTAAAGATGGTGTAAAAACAACTCCGAGCGGTCTGCAATACAAAGTAATCACTGAAGGTAAGGGTGAAATTCCTGCTGACACTTGCAAAGTGAAAGTAAACTACAAAGGTACTTTGATCGACGGAACAGAATTCGACAGCTCTTACAAACGTAACGAACCGGCTACTTTCCGTGCTAACCAAGTAATCAAAGGTTGGACAGAAGCATTGACTATGATGCCTGTAGGTTCTAAATGGGAACTTTACATCCCTCAAGACCTTGCTTACGGTGCAAGAGAATCCGGCAACCAGATTAAACCGTTCTCTACTTTGATTTTCGAAGTTGAACTGGTAAGCATCGAAAAATAAGGAAGTTCTTTCTAAATAGAAAAAGGAAAGAGGCGCAAAACATTTGCGCCTCTTTTTTTGCTTTTTCCTATTTTTTTTCTCGGAAAAGAAGAATAATTAAAATAAATCTCTATATTTGCTTACTATTTGATAACAACAGGAAATTACAATTTATTATTATGGAAAGAATAGACAACCTCGACAGGCAGATCTTAGAGATTATCTCCCAGAATGCCCGCATCCCTTTTAAAGACGTAGCAGCCGAATGTGGAGTGTCACGCGCAGCTATTCATCAGCGTGTGCAAAGACTGATTGACCTAGGTGTCATTGTAGGCTCTGGTTACCACGTTAACCCGAAATCGCTGGGATACAGAACTTGTACCTACGTGGGTATCAAACTGGAAAAAGGATCCATGTACAAATCTGTCGTAGCGGAACTACAAAAGATTCCCGAAATTGTGGAATGCCATTTCACTACAGGCCCGTACACAATGCTGACAAAGCTTTATGCATGCGACAACGAACATCTGATGGATTTGCTGAATAACAAAATGCAAGAAATACCGGGTGTGGTAGCTACCGAGACATTGATTTCTCTGGAACAGAGTATCAAGAAAGAAATCCCCATCCGCGTTGAAAAATAATTATGATGGAGTTTCTAAATGAATATCACCTCGCAGGGTTATTCATCGGAATATGTACCTTTTTGATTATCGGCCTTTTTCACCCCGTCGTGGTAAAGGCCGAATACTATTGGGGTACAAAATGCTGGTGGATATTCCTGATACTCGGCATAGCCGGTGTGGTCGCCTCATTAAGCATCGATAATGTGATTTTATCTTCTTTGCTTGGCGTGTTTGCGTTTTCTTCCTTCTGGACGATTAAAGAGGTTTTCGAACAGGAAGAACGGGTACAAAAAGGATGGTTCCCCAAGAACCCGAAGCGCAAATATAAGTTCTAAAAATAAAGTATCGTAGTTTTTTATCAAAAGGATTTGCATAATTCGAGGGAAAATACTACTTTTGTCACCGCATCCAACAAAGGATACACCGGACTTGTAGCTCAGTTGGTTAGAGCAACAGACTCATAATCTGGAGGTCCCTGGTTCAAGCCCAGGCTGGTCCACTGAAAAATTCCTGTAAGTGAAACACTTGCAGGAATTTTTCCTTTTATAGCTATCCTCCAACTAGAGGAAAGATAACTGAAATCATACAATATCTACCCGATATTGCTGCATTGTTGTTCTTTAATTGTTCCTAAACAGGTAAAAACAACAGAGGCAGAAATACAGAAGAATAAACAATAGGGGAATAACGCCTATAATATTAAGCTTTAGAGTACCTAATATTAAATAATTCCAAAGTGTTTCAGCGCCTTACAAAGCCCGTCATTCTCCACCGTATCAGTAACAAAATTGGCTGAAGCCTTGACTATCCCCGATGCATTTCCCATCGCCACTCCGATTCCGGCAGCTTTCAACATAGGAATATCATTACCACCATCACCGCAAGCCATTATTTCCGTCATTCCGATCCCATAATAATCAGCAAATACCGAAAGCCCGGTTGCCTTACTTATTCCTGCCACATTCACGTCAGCAAATAAAGGATGCCAGCGTGACAAGGAAAGATTAGGCAGAAACGGCATCACTTTTTGTTCCATCTCATCATCGATATAAAAACAAAGCTGACAGCACTCTTTCTTTTCAAACAGATCTTCAATGTCTACAACGGCCGGAATAGGGTGTTCCACGATTTTAGCAATCTGTTCGACAGTCGGAGTCAGACGATTGACAAACACACCTTCATCCAATTCAATAGCGACTGCAAAATCAAAGGTCTTTGCTATTTCCATGGCTTTCTTAAAATCATCTTTCGGAATAAGGTGCTTTCTTATCACAGTGCCATCCCGCAAAACACAGTCGGCTCCATTCAACGCGATAATTCCGTCATACGGAACATCAGCTATTTCATGAAGGTCGCCCGCCGCTCTACCGGTAGCAATGGCTATTCGAATTCCACCGTCATGAATCTTCCTAAGGGCATCAACAGAGGATGGCAACACTTTATGAGTTTCAAAACTTACCAATGTTCCATCCACATCGAGCATGATCGCTTTTATCATAACATTTATATCTTTATTCATTCTTCGACAAATTAAGGGAAGCAAATCGACTATCCTCGACTGATAATCAGAGCAGTCAATTAACCAGTGACAAAGTTACTGAAAAAATTCCCATAACAAATACAGACCTCCAACACATAAAATAAAAAAGGCAAAAGGATCTCGTTTCCTTTTGCCCTATACCTATTGATACCAACTGAAAATTGATAGTAAACGTTAGCGGAAGTCCTTCAACTCTTCCTGCAATTTCTGACGGGTAAAGAATATGCGGCTCTTTACAGTACCTAACGGAAGATTCAACTTTTCTGCAATCTCACGGTACTTGAATCCTGAAACGTGCATAGCAAACGGAACTCTGTATTCTTTCGGCAGAGCATTGACTACACGGCGCATTTCCTTTAAATCGTAAGCTCTTTCCGTACTTTCAAAACCTGAATCCTGCGGCAGGTTTAGGTGATAAAGGTTCTCAGTCTGATCGACAAATGTCTGGTCGCGCACTACTTTGCGGTAATTATTAATAAAGATGTTCCGCATTATCGTATACATCCATCCTTTGAAATTTGTGTCGGGAGTATATTTATCTTCGTTATCCAATGCTTTTAATGAGGTTTCCTGCAACAAATCGTTTGCTTCTTCACGATCGGTCGTCAGTTTATATGCAAAACGGAGTAATTCATCCTGTACTCCTATCAGATCTTTCTTGAAGCTTAAACTTTTCATAT
>ERZ507469.41-NODE-41-length-48392-cov-5.91174_pt1 | contig 48392 bp, 36 predicted proteins | sample MGYA00512652_ERZ507469 | MGnify/ENA metagenome assembly ERZ507469
GCTCTTCCGATCTTTCCGGACTGGCATTGGCTATACACAGTTCCCAGTTGCTGTAGGTCTGCTCTCTCAGAGAATCCATCATTTCCCGCAGAAATTTTTCAGGTGTTTTGTATGCCGGTACCACAATGCTGATCTTAGGAGAATATTTCCATACCCGTTTCCGCTGTTTATCTAAATCTGCTTCTGTGGGACGGTAAGCTTCATACCAGGGACCATACGGAACCTCTTCCGGTTCAAATCTTTCGTGCAGACGAATCCAAAATTCCTTCGGTCCATAATGTTTTAAATAGCGGTACCCCTTCTGTATGGTATACGGAGAAAGCTTTTTCAAAATTCTTCCCCACTCCAGTTTTCCTTTAGACATAACTTTTACCTCTGCAAATTCCATTCTTTTGGGCAGATTTACCCGTCCTTTTACTTATATACCCGTACATTCTACCACATTTTCTGTTTAAAGGGAACCTCGGATGTGCTATACTAAAGAAGATTGAGTTTAAACGGTTACTGTTCACGGAGTGAACAGTAACTAGAAATACAAGGAGGTCATATTTTGAAACTGGATAAAAAACTCTCTTTTGTTATTCCCTGCTATTATTCCGAAAAAACAATTTCTCTTGTTGTAGATGATATTTTCAAAGCATTTCCAAAAGAGGATTATCAATTTGAGATCATATTGGTAAATGACGGCTCCAAGGACAATACCTTCTCCGTGATCAAAGGTCTGGCAGATAAATTCCCGCAGGTCATTGCCGTGAATCTGGCCAAGAATTTCGGTCAGGATGCTGCTCTGATGGCCGGATACACTTATGCCACCGGAGACTATATCATTTCCCTGGATGATGACTGCCAGAATCCTCCGATAGAGGCTCATAAACTGATCGCGAAAATAGAAGAAGGATATGATGCTGTGTTTGGAAAATATCATGTAAAGCAGCACAGTGCCTTTAAAAACTGGGGAAGCCGCCTGAATGATAAGATGGCTACCATGCTTCTGAAAAAGCCAAAGGACCTTACCTTATGCAGTTATTTTATCATGAATTCCTTTGTAAAAGATGAGATGCTGCGTTATGACAGTGCCTTCCCTTATATATGGGGACTTATCCTGCGCACAACAGATCACATTACCAATGTTTTTATCGATCATAAAAAACGTGAAGTTGGTACAACTACTTTCACCCTCGGAAAACTGATCATGCTGTGGCTGAATGGTTTTACCTCTTTTTCTGTAAAACCCTTGAGGATCGCAAGCTTTTTCGGAGGGTTCTTTGCATTCCTTGGTTTTTTGCTCACTATCATTATGGTAATCCGCCAGTTTATCTGTCCGGAACCGATCATCGGCTGGACTTCTCTCATGTGTGCCCTGCTCATTGTCAGCGGTCTGAATATGCTCATGCTGGGGTTGATGGGGGAATATATCGGAAGGATTTTTATCAGTCAGAATAAATCGCCTCAGTTTGTTGTACGTCAGCTGTACCGTCAGGAAAAGCCTGAAAAGGATGAGGATTAAGAAGAAGCCGTACGCGGAATAATGTGCGTACGGCTTTGATATTACATATAATTCGGCACAAAAACAAATATATACACGCCAATTGCTGATGCTATATAAACTATACAAAATAAATTTGAAATCCATCTTTTTACTTTTTGGCTCTTAACAAATTTATCCATTATGTTTGTGTAACCCAATGTAATAAAATACATAAAAGGAATTAACATAGGCATCAGATATCTCCCCTGTGCCTGAAAATCACTGGAGTATGCATATTTCACCAGCAGAATAAACGGTATGACCATGGCAGCAAGCAGGCATAGATGGAAATAATTTTTCATATCCCATCTTTTATTCTTTCTGATTGTAATATATACAGTATCTCCTGCATTATCTTTTGCATGTCTGACACTTTTCTGCAGTCCTGTGACAAAAAACTGTCTTCTGATCTGAAAGAACACTCCGGCAATCCCTGCTGCAAAAACAACAATATAAACCAAAGACCACGCTTTTGGCATAAAAATATCAAGAAAGCCGAATGTTCCTATAAAACTCACTGCCACAGTTACCAGCCAGTTGAATTTCCATTCTCCTGGAATCCAGAATAACATCTCCCAGATACTCATTCCCTGACTTTGTGGGGTGATTCTGTTAGATGGTTTTAAATCTTCCCGTGCATACAACTGTGCATACTCCGAAGATGTACGCATACCTAATACATCTCCATGATACAAGATTCCATTACGCACAAACCACCATCCTGCACAGATAACTACTACCACTATAATAAGGAATCCCAGAGAAAACATTTTTTTATAATTCCAACTCTTATCCTCACAGAACATGATACTTCCTGCAAAGAAAAAAACACTGCAGAGTATAAATCCATATGCATTATAATAAGAAAGCGCACACACTGACAGTGCCAATGCAAGCTCAATACAAACACCTTTCCCCCAGCCATTCTTCAAAGCTTTAACCCAGCACCAGACTATCCATGCTGTAGAAAATAAGGCTATGGAATCTGTATTTATATAGGAATTTATAAAAACCGCTCCCGGAAGAAAGCATACCAACACTACAAATACTTTTGAACTTTCTTTTTGAAAAAGCTTCTTACCTGTTTTTATAGTAAGTGCAGCTGTCGCTGTACCAAACAAAACATTAACTATTCTTGCTGCAATAACCGGTGCCATCTCTGCACTGGTAAATATAAGTGCTGCTTTTCCGAATACAGCTCCTGCAATATATGGAAGGATAGGATTAAACGCATAAGAAATCCCCCATAATTCATGACGGATCTCTGGATCACCACCATGGGGTAATGTTCCATACTTCATTATATATTCCACGATCTGATATTTCATAGCTTCATCCGGTGATGCGTTAAATGGTTGTACTACAGCCCAGAAAAGCAGGAAAACAAACACGCCGGTCAGAAATAAAATTTCCACTATTTTTTCTTTTCTTTTATTCATTATTCTTTCTTCTTCCGTGAACCTACATGATTGGGAACGATTCTTTCGCTATATTCTTTTTAATGAGAAGTCCTGACTATCCAAGGTCAAATTAGGATTATAATAAGGATCTCCATCTCTGAGTATTTCAGGCCACCTCTCTTCAAAAGTTTTAATTTCTCTGTTAAACCGTGCTACTTTCTCGGGTGTGTCCTCTAATCCCCTTGATTTTGACTCATAATGATATAATTCAGCATAAGGATTATATACCACAAGATACCCTGCTCTCTGAAGTTTCAGACAAAAATCAATATCATTAAATGCAACCTGAAGTTTTTCACTTAATCCTCCGGCTTCATCATATGCTCTTCGTTTTACCATCATACAGGCAGCAGTAACTGCACTGTAATCCTGCGCACAGATTATCCTATGACAATAACCGGTAGCCCCGCGTTTCTGCTGAACAAAGCAATGTCCTGCAATTCCACCGAAGCCTATGACAACCCCTGCATGCTGTATAGTGTCATCTTCATAATAAAGCCGTGCTCCGACAGCCCCCACATCTTCACGCATACAATATCCCAGTAATTCCTCCAAACAATCTGCATTTATAATTTCCGTATCGTTATTCAGCAGAAGGAGATATTCACCATTAGCTTCCTTGATGCCGAAATTATTGATTGCAGAATAATTGAAAATCCCATCCCAGTAAACTACTTTTGCCCTCGGATTATTTTCTTCTAATTTCTTGTAGTAAGCAAACGTTTCTTTCTCTGTACTGTTATTTTCAACTATAATGTATTCAAGATTTTTGTAATTACTTTTCTGCTCAATCGAATCTATGCAGCGTTTTAAGTCGTCTATATGATCTTTATTTGGAATCACTACTGATATTAGAGGATCATAATCCCTAATAAACTTTGTTCTGTAAAGTCCCAGAAATTCTCCCTGCCGAACCTGTGCCTTGACACCAACACGTTCATAATGTGCCTGTACCGCCTTTTCTCCTGCTTCAAAAGCATATAGTTTACTTTCCGGATTTTCTGCCGTAGAATCTTCATGACAACGCCAATGATATAAAATCCGAGGAATATGACAAATATGTTCCCTTCCCGCCTGTTCTGTACATCGAAAAATAAAATCATAATCCTGGGCACCGTCAAATTCTCTTCTCAACATCCCCACTAAATTAATAATATCTCTTTTGACTACAAACAAATGGCAGATGTAATTCACTGAACACAATAGATCAATGTTAAAGTCTGGCTTAAAATGAGGTTGAAAAAATTTATTTCCATCCATTGTCATTTTATCTTCATCTGAATAAAGAACCAGAGTATCTTTTTTTTCATTTAATCTTTTCGCGCATTCATAAAGTGCATCCGGTGTCAATTCATCATCATGATCTGCAAATACAACAAAATCACCGGAAGCCGCCTCAATAGCCGCATTCGTATTTTCGGAAATCTGCAGACTGGATTCATGAGGGATATAGACAATCCTTCTATCCTTCTCTGCAAACCTTTTTATAAAATCCCCTAATACAGAATTTTTTCCGCTTCCATCAGATAAACACAGCTCCCAATTTTCATAAGTCTGTGCCTGTATAGACCGAATAAGGCTTTCCAGATATTTTTCGGGGGTTTTAAACAAAGGAACGACAATACTAAACTTAGGCTCCCAGGCAAATTTTTCTTCCCTCTGCTGCGCAAGTTCTGCCTGAGAAGGAAGATGCTTTGGAAGCCATTTTGAATATTCGACAGGACGATTTTTACGATTTTTTGCTTTTGAAAACACTTTTGCTGAAAATCCTGAAATACCATGCATCTTCAGATAATGAAGCGATTTCCTATAATAAACCCCAAACTTCTCCTGCAAAATTTCCAAACGCTGAAGAGGTACAGGAAATACTGCACTTTCCGTTCCCGTCTGAAAAACTATTCGGTAGGAATTCTGCCTGTCATAATCTGCCTCCAAATAAAACCCTGACTTCTCACCAATATCCATTTCTGAAAACTGATTCTGTACATCCACTCTGTTCAGTCTTTCCAAATGGCATGGAATTTTTCTGCCCGTTTTATCTTCAAGACTGATATCAACCATCTGTTGTCCTGCTGCCCAGCCTCTAATTTTACATTTACGGAGTTCTTTATCTGTTGTAACCTCCTCAATATAAAACTGGGGTTTTCCCTGCTTTTCTGCCAGTTTCCCTGCATCGGCAGAAAACCAAAGAATCCTATCATTTCCTTTTACTGCATGAATGGTAAGTTTTCCGGACTTTTTTATTTGCTCCGGAAGCAAAACCACCATCTCGATACGCTCACCATTTTCAAAATCCAAATCCTGGAATCTTTCCAGAGCGCTGACCCTCTCCTGCCTGCTGGTTTTCGCTTCCATTACCTTATTGTCTAATTTCACTTCAGGCTTGTAGTTCTTTGGCCAGACACCCTGCAGAATATATTCTTTGCGGTCTGCTATATTAAATCGTTCTTTTTTGACTTCATATATCTCTCGCTGCATAAATACTCCTTTAGTTATCCTGTTCCTTTAACTTATCCCAAAGATGAATCTGCTCTACTTTTTGCTTGAGCAGGGAGCGATAAGCTCTGGTGTTTTCTATATAGTTCAGCTTATCCTTATAGAGCTGCAGGAGTTCTTCTAATTCTACGAAGCGTTTTGCACTCTCATGAAGCAATTGTCCCTGTTCTTCTATCTTTGCCTTTAATTCCTCTTCTCTTTTTTTACAAAGCTGCAGATAAGGCTCTGCATTATGCAGTTGAGAGAATAGAATTTCATATTTAACTCTGATGCTTGTCCATTGTTCTCCCTCCAAAATACCCAGGAGAATCTGAGGATCCCTGCTTTTAAATACCAGATCATTTCCCTCACATGTATTCGCATTATTTTCTGTCTGCTCTATTGTTATTTTTCTTATGCCTTCCGTCGTATCTGCTTCCATATAAATCATACGGATCATTACAGATGTATTAAGCGGGTCTATCCGGATTTCTCTGGGCATATGACATGGGTCCAGATTCAATTCCAGCTCAACTTCCTTTTGCCCCTTTAAAACAGGAAACATCCTGCTGTTTTCTTCTGAATATCCCGTCCCTCTGTCAAGATAAATCTGTGCATATGAAGATTCTGTCTTCATCTCCTCATCAAAATAATACACTTCCTGCTTATACTGATTTAAAATTCTGGAATAAGAGTAGTCCTTACCCTCAACATAGTGCATAAACCCATCATTCATTTTTGCAAACAATTTACGATCTTCTTCGTGTATATCAAAATAATCAAACAGCTCATTCTCTGTCATTAGCTTGTTAAGAGTAGCTTTGTGTTTCAAAGCAACAGCAAAAAGTGCTCTGTAAATTGCGAACTTAACCGGTATAGGAAAATCGAAGATCCATTCATAATCCAGTACAAAAGTATTTTCTCCACTTTCCACTAAATTATCAAATGTCAGATCAATATTCAGTCTTTTTACTGACAGCATTTCGGCCGGAATATCCATATCACCAAAAATCGAAACGAATTTTTCTGTTTTTTCAAACGGAGCCTGCTCATGGTACATGGTATCAAAAATATTTTTATATTTTTCTAAAACATCTTGCAGACGAGCCTGATCTTTATTCTCAAGTGCCTGTAAAATTTGTGTATAATAACTATCACCCGTAATAAAATCAAAAAAAACAGCTTTATTTTCAATCCTACAAGGCGTCAGAAGGCATACTCCCTGTCCCTTAAAGTATTGATAATTCTGATACATATTTTCTATATGTTCCTGTCCTTCCGGAAGAAGGGCTCTTTTACTAATTGCTTTTTTGCCGTTTTCTGTCACGTAAATTGCTGTCTCTATCTGAAATCTTTTATCACGCTCTTTTGTAAACTTGGAATATATTTTTTTCACGTTGGCACTCCTTCTATTCCGCTTCAATCATAAATGAATTAGCAAAAAACTCAAAACTGCCGTCCTTTGCCAACTGCTGGCTGACTGCCGTTTCATCAAACAGTATCCATCTGGTATTGTCAAAGCTGTCCTTACCACAGGCCAGTTCTTCTGCTTTCGGAAGATAATCCTCCGAAAAAATCTGAACAGGAAATTTATAATCCGGGAATGGATAGTAAAAATTCATTTTATCGAACCCAGCCCGACGTATAATGGATGTTATCTCTTTTTTTGAAAATGTTCTGACACAACTTTCTGTCTTATGGTATCCTTCTATACTGTCAAAAAGCTGTCCTGTATGATCTTCTCTGGCACCTGCCCAGTATTTCAATCCGAATTTATTCTCAATGGCAATTAGAATACGACCGGCTGGTTTCAACATTTTTCTCAAATTCTGTAAAAATGCAGTAAAGGAATCCTCAGCATCCGTATAATATCCTGCATATTCCAACACGCCAATCAGAGTAATATAATCAAATTTCTCTTTCAATTTAATATCGTTGAAATTCCCTACCATTATCTCTATATTTTCACAATTTCTGTTTCTGTAGGCATTAATCATGGATCTTCTTTTTGACAATTCAATACAGGTCACTTTTCCCGCCAGACGTGACAATACTCCGCTGATTGCACCGCATCCGGCCCCCACTTCCAATACACTGTCTTTTTTTGTAAAAGGATACCACTCTAATATATTCTGTCTCACCGGAGACAAATGATACAAGACAGGCCATCGGTTATCCTTTTGAAGAATGCGGTCAACATTTTCTTCGTCCTTCACGAGATTCAGCAGGTCATTCTCAATCTCTCCATCACTATATGCATCCGTTCCACTGTAAAACTCATAATTCAATTTTACTTTTCCAATCTCCTCTACCATGGAAACTCCCTCCTCCGGAATAATTACAGCATTTCCTTTATCTCATTTATAAAGCTGAACACACTGTCATTTTCGCAGTAATCTTTATTTACAATCCTGTTCTCAACAATAATGCGGTAATCATTGCAGATTTCGTTTAGTTTTTTAGCAATATGGTTGGGACTGATATTATTTAAAGATACAATAAATTCATTAAAATCTTTTAAATCTTTATTGGCAAACGTATTAGTAATAACCTTAATCCCGAAAACAGACATCTCCAAAGGCGGATAACTTGGGTGGGGAGATGCCATAAGAGATATACCTGCATAAGACTCCTGAAGAACTTGTGCATATTCATCCAGGGTTAATTTCCCTGCAGAATTCAAGTATTTCCCTTTTCCCAGATATACTTTCGGATGCATCTCTCCCGCTGATAAAACATCCCATTCTTCTGCATCTTCCTGTATTCCAATCCATTTACGCAGCGCAGCAACTATAAGTTTAAAAGCATTTCTTTCGGTTCCCGGGCGGCCATATATCAGAATCTGCTTCTTCTTTCTCATACTGCTGTTCATGGCGTACAACTTTTCTTTCAGCACTGTATTTAACACTGGATCAAAAGCAAATTCCTTATAAAATTTATATCCCTGCCAGTGAAAATAGTCCTGCAGCAATTTTGTATTAAAAACTGCAATCTGTGGATAGGGATGTTTATAGGTTGCGTCTGCCAGAAGATACCTTGTGGACCATGCATAAAATCCAGGTTCATAATCCTGAATAAAATTAATAAACGGTCTGGGTTTTATACCTGTCTTAACCTCATATTCTTCATAAGCTTCCTGTGCACAATGCGCGGTCCACCAGCCTGTGAACATAAAATAATCATTTTCTGATACCGGAAGAGACCATCCGTTCCGCTCACTGTATGGAACAATCTGAGCATTCTCCTGACTGTCTTCCTCCCATCTTACAAATGTATAATTTTTTTCATATACTTGTATAGCTTCCGCAGATGGTACCGCATCTACCAGAACAATTCTTTTATCGAATCCCGTACACTCAGCCAGTTTTTCAAAAAATTTAAGTGCTGTAGATATACCGCCAAAAACATGTTCCGGATTAATGGAAGGCAAAAGAATATTAATTCTTTTGTTCTTGTGCGTAGACTGCCGGAATATATAAGGATTGATCTCCGCTATATGAGTGTCAATTTCCGGACTGTTAAAAATCCCCGCTTCATAAGCCCCATGGAGGTATTCATCCACTATTTTCTTTTCCACACTTATTTCTTCCGCCTCTGCTTTCATTTTAGGTACACAACTGAACATATCCAACTGCCTATTATAATAAGGGTCCCCTTCAGACAAATATGGGGCATACATCTTTCGTGACATTTCAAAATCCACTTCTGGAATATAAGAATCTCTGGTCTTTGACTCAAAATGATACAGCCTGACATAAGGATCATATACGTTCCTGTATCCATTTTGAATCGCTCTTATACACAGTTCAACATCACTTCCGCATATCAGAAAGCGTTCATCAAAAGGTCCGATCTTTTCAATGGTTTTCTTAGACACCGCCATGCATGCACCTGTAACTGCAGTAACATTTCTGGTTACCATGGGCGATACAAAGGGTGAACCGTAATGAACCGGGGGCATTCCCTTATAAACATGATCTCCCCAGCCTCCCATCCCGGCTATTACTCCGGCATGCTGAATGGTATTATCCTCGTATAACAGAAGGGCACCTGCCACTCCAATATTCGGCTGTGTAACTTTCTCTACTAAACGGTACATCCATTCACTGCTGCTGATTTCTACATCGTTATTCAGGAAGATATAGACGTCTCCTTCTGCATGCTTCATTCCAAAGTTATTCAATTTTGACCAGTTAAACTCAAACGCAGCTGTTACCACACGAACATTTGAATTTTCTTCCGTAACATCTTTAAAATATGCAAAAGTCTCTGCTTCTTCTGAATTATTATCCAGGATGATGATCTCATACCTGTCATATCTGGTAAAACGAAGGATACTCTGAACTGCCTTTTCCAGCAGCGGCGCATGATCTTTTGTAGGAATGATTACAGATACCAAAGGAGGTTCCTTCAAACAATACCTTACATCATAAACAAAATAATTCTCTGTCTCATTTACTTTGGCTGCTTCTTTTCCGTTAACCCGATCCAGATGCTCCTGTATGGCTTTTAATCCCACTACCTGTGCATAAGGCTTAGACTCCGGATTATTTGCTGTGGATGAAGGGATTGCCCTCCAGGAATATAAAATTTGAGGTACATGTACAATATTGTCAGTAATTTCAGACATGCGAAGCATTAAATCATAATCCTGACTTCCGTTGAATTCAGACCGAAATCCTCCTGTTTTTTCAAAAAGACTTCTCTTAAAACCAAGTAAATGCCCTATATACATTTGACTGAGCAGCAGTTCCGGTGACCAGTCCGGTTTGCAAAAAGGATCTCTGTGGTTTCCTTCTGCATCGACAATGTCCTGATCACTATATAAAATATCCGCTCCTGTATTTTTAATAACAGTTGAAAATTCCAAAAGTGCATTCTCTGCAATTTCATCGTCATTATCCATCAAAACCAGATAATCACCATCAGCAAGAGCCGCTGCCTCATTCGTTGCCACAGATATACCGCCGTTTTTTTCAAGTAACTTTATCTTTATTCTCTTATCACGGATGCCGGATAAGTATTCTCTCACTCTGTGATCTGTAGAACAATCATCTACAAGACATAATTCCCAATTACCGTATATCTGGTTTGCGACAGATTCAATCGCTCTCTGAAGCCAGTGTATTTCCACGTTATAAACAGGAATTAAAACAGAAAATTTAATGTTATCTCCACTACTATTCATGTACTGCTCCTTTTGCATAGTTTACCCGGGTATCCATATCAAAATAACCTACAGTTGTCTTATCAGCGATCACCTGGATACAACAAATGTCATATAAACGATGGTATACAACAAAATCATCATTTCCCTCAAAACCTGTACATCCCAACTGCAGAAGATATTGTCCCCCCTGCAGTCTCATCTTCTGAGTAAATGAAATATCAGCCACTTCTCCCTCCAGAACAGTACCTGTTTCTGTTTTTTCAATAACTGTATTCGTTCCTGTCAACTCTGTTCCCTTTAAGTCTTTGAGGCTGAAAGCAAAAATAGGATTTATAATTTTCTTGTTAAATTTTATCTTCATTCGCAGAGTAAAATTCTGCATTTTATATACTGTATTGGTAATTTTTCCTTCTTCATCAAAAATACCAAAGTCAACAATTTCTGCTCTGCCATCGCCATAACTTTGCAGCTCAGGGTTTATAAGCATATACTTTTTCCATATTTCACTGTCATGCTCATAATCCAATTGCCTTTCATCCAATATCTTATCGGCCTCTTCCTCTATCTCTTCTATAACGGATACATCCTGACCAACCAGAATCTTTTTATACAGGTCAACCATTTCCTTTGGTCTTCCCTCCGCCACTTTTTTCCCTTTATTAAGAAGAATCACTCTGTCACAATATTTACTAATGCTACCCAGATCATGGCTTACAAACAGAATTGTACGGCCCATCTTTTTAAATTCTTCAAATTTTCTATAACATTTCGCCTGAAAAAACACATCCCCTACTGATAAAGCCTCATCTACTATTAGAATCTCCGGTTCAATATTAATAGCAACCGCAAATGCAAGCCTCACAAACATACCGCTGGAATATGTTTTTACAGGCTGGTGAATAAATTCACCGATATCTGCAAAATTTAAAATATCATCAAGCTTAGCATCAATTTCCTCCCTGGAAAACCCAATCATGGTGCCATTTAAATAAACGTTCTCAAGCCCTGAATATTCCATGTTAAATCCTGCACCCAACTCCAACAGGGCAGAAATTCTTCCATTTACCGATACGCTGCCGTCCGTGGGATTTAAAACACCTGTTATAATCTTCAAGATCGTAGATTTTCCGGAACCATTTGTTCCGATAATTCCGACTGTTTCCCCCTTACTTACTTGAAAGGAAACATCCTGCAAAGCATAGTGTTCTTTATAATTCTTTTTTCTTGACAGTCCCAATGACTCCTTCAGCCGATCCATAGGTTTGTCATATAATTTATACATCTTACTTAGATGCTCTACTGCTATAATTTTATCTGACATGCAATTTCTCCTTACAATACATCCGCAAAATGTGGTTTCAGACGTTTAAATATTACAGAACCAAAAGCAAATATTATAATCGTCACAACCCAGAAATAGATTCCCCACTTCCAATGCTCAGTAAGCCAAGTTTTTCCTAATATGGAATCCCTATATCCAGACACAATATAATACATCGGGTTCAGCTTAAACGCTTTCATCAGTAAGGGATGTCCACTCAGCATATTTAAATCCCACATAATAGGAGTCATCCACACGCCCACCTGAAGGATAATATTAATAATCTGTGTCAAATCCCGAAAAAAAACCACAATAGCACTGGTGGCATAAACAAGAGCCAATGCGAAAACAAATGTACAGCCTGTATAATAAAAAATCTGCAGTGTATGAAAAGTAGGTGTATATCCGTTAACTGAGCAAATAATAAGTGCGAATGCCACAAAGAACACATGTACAAACAACGCTGAGAACACCTTTACTATAGGAAGAATACTGATTTTGAAAACAACTTTTTTAACCAGGTAATTATACTCCATCAATGCATTCGTTCCGCCGTTCAACGCATCCTGGAAAAAAAACCATGGAACAATACCCGAAATCAGATAAAGAACAAATGGATATTCCGCCATATCACCTGCCTTGAGTCCTATGGTAAATACAAACCAGTATACCATGATTGTGACAACCGGCTGAATAAATGCCCATACAATTCCCAGATAAGATCCTGCGTATTTTGTCTTAAAATCATTCTTAGACAAAGACAAAATAAGTCCTTTATTATGATATAATTCCAGCGGTAATCCTAATATTTTTTCTTTCATATTCTGCTCCTGTTTATTTGCTTTCCATATATTCTTTAATTCCGCTCCACTTATGGTCTTTTTCAGAGATAGTTAAATCTTCCACCGTCATTCCCTGAGGCATAGGCCATTCCACTCCTATATCAGGGTCATTCCACTTTAATCCGCCTTCATCGTTCGGATGATAGAAATCAGTACATTTATATGCAAATTCCGCATGTTCTGAAAGGACCACAAAACCATGTGCAAAATTTTTCGGTATAAAAAACTGTTTTTTATTTTCTGCTGACAGAATCACACCATACCATTTTCCAAATGTTTCGGAACCCGGGCGTAAATCTACAGCCACATCAAATACTTCACCGCTTACAACACGCACCAATTTATCTTGTGGATAATGAATCTGAAAATGAAGGCCTCTTAATACTCCTTTTTTAGAACTGGATTGATTATCCTGTACAAATTCCATATCAATGCCCGCAGCTTTATAATCATTATAATTATATGTTTCCATAAAATATCCGCGCTCATCACCAAAAACAGCCGGAGTAATTACTTTCAATCCTTCAATCTCGCATGTTTCTACTGTAATTTTTCCCATAACTTTTTCCTCACTTTATTTATTAAAATTTTCTTTGTTAACCTGCTATCTTTTTTTCTTTCTTTTCTTATTTTTTCTTCTATCTTTTTTCACAAGCAATATGATAAGTATCACAAGGACTGCAATCAACACTGCCAACAAAATCAAAAGCGCATCCATAAAAGAATATGATTGATCACCCTTGCTCTTCTCCTGCTGTTGTGTGTCAGCGTTTTTTGTCCCTGCTGCTTCTTTTTCTTCTGAGGTTTTTTTCTTGCTTTCCTCCTGCGGTATTTCTTCCTGCTTAACTGCACTTCCCACAGGCTGTCCTGAATAACTGTACTTTTGCAGAATGCTTCCATCCTGCTGTACACTTTCTTCATATTGAAGCTGTTCCAGCTTCACATTGGATGGAATATAAACAAATCCCTGATTTAAATCAGTCTTTTTAAATTTATCAAAACCATAGTTCAGAAGGTTCGTGGTATCCTGACAATTAGGACCCATATCAGCCCCTTTCATTACCACTGCAATAAGAGTAACTCCATTTCTTTCTGCTGCTGTTACCAACGTCTTCCCTGCTGCCTCTGTGCTGCCGGACTTTCCCCCCAAACATCCTTCATAATGTTCTGCAGACTCTGAAGCCAACAGCGGATGATGCGTATGCAGTTCTCTGGCACCTGCAGTTATATTTGTAGGTGGAATCACATAGTTTTCGGTCTGGATAACTGTGCGAAAAGTTTGATTTTTTAAAGCTTCTCTACAAATCAGAGCCATATCATAAGCTGTTGTGTAGTGATTCTCATCCGGCAGCCCGCTTGCATTGACAAAGTGTGTGTTCTTACAGCCAATCTCCAAAGCTCTCTGATTCATAAGTTCTGCAAAAGCTGCTTCTGTCCCCGATACTTGTTCTGCCAGCTGAATTGCGATCTCATTGGCAGACTGAATAATCAGTCCGTACAGGCAATCTTCTACAGTTATCACTTCTCCGACCTGCATATGGAGTGTACTGCTGCCTGCTACCTGTTCTGATGCCACGCTGTTTTCTGAAAATGTTACCTGTGTGTCCAGTTGGAGGTTTTCGATTGCCAATAATGCAGTCATTATTTTCGTAATACTGGCAGGATAGCGCAGCTCATTTCCTCCCTTACTGTAAAGGATGTTACCATTACCGGCTTCCATCAATACTGCTGTTTCACATGCCACTTCCGGCCCTGCAGGCCATCCCTGTATGTTATTGGATTCAACAGGATATGCTGTGCCATTGCTGACTGCTCCGGCAACAGTTACTGTCATCATGCTCATACACAATACTAACGATACCAGAATAAACGAAAAGGGACAACTTTTTTTTAATTTGATCATTTTTGAAAAATCTCCTTATACGCAAACCAGCAGTATCCTCTGGATACTGCTGTATGATTTTTATTTTTCTGCATACATGTCCGGTAATCTTATAAGTAAACACCTTATCTTTTCCACAAAATGCTTCCTCCTGACCTTGTATACTATACCATCTTATAAGCAGAATTTCAATATTTTAAAAGAAATCCGCTTTTCAACCTTTTATCTATGCTCTACGGATCAACTGCAGTAAGGAATCAAAAATTTAGAATACAAGATCAGATGCCATATTAGAAGAACTATTAAAAACATAACAAAGCTATAATTCTCCTGCTTCCATTTCGTTTGAATCTTGTCTGTATAAAAAACCATAAGTAATGGCAGCAACAATGGAATATAATATCTTCCCTGTACCCCTTTAATCATAACCTCACCCACTTCTGTAAAAGCCAGATACAATGCTGTCCATATCAGAGCCATCACACCGGCAACAAGAGGCAGAATGATTATTTTAAATATGTTCATTGACTTTTTTGTCATTCCATTCATGGTTTTTCTGGGCTCTGTGCAGGCCACACCAAGAATAAGAGCCGTAACCAGCATATAGAACTCAAACACCCCTTCATATGCCATGGTGGAAATACTTTCTATCCCCATCACATAACTGTTAAATGTTTTACTGATATTTTCAAATAAAATCTGTATATAGGACCAGGGATGAGCAAGTATCATTTGAAGCTGTCGTCCTACATCCGTATCTCCTCCTCTTACATCGGATGCCATTGTGTTACCTGCTGTAGGTATCAGGAAAGTCAGCATCAGTAAAATACAGGCTACAATAACCACTGTTTTCCATATCCAACACTGTTTCTTATTCTTGAATTTTTTCATTGGCAAAAACACTGCACTAAGCATCAACGGAATATAAATAGCCTTAGGACAGCTCCCATATAAAAAGAGGACAGGTATGCAGACAAGCATTGTCCTGCTGATTTTTTTCTCCGGATAATAAAATTCTCTAATCAGCATTGCTGTTCCCAAAGATAAGAACCCAATCAAAGCCACATCATAAGAATAAGCGGTTGCAAGTACCATAGGTGTAGGCATCAAAGCCAAAGCTGCCAGTAAATTCTTAGCTATAGGGATACTTTTTATCGCAAAAAACATAAGGATGCAGTACATCATGAGATTTGCTATTTTGCCCAGCAAATATACCACATAAAAAGGAAGTCCGATAAATTTCCCTGCAGCAACTACAATAGCCATATGAAGATATCCTAATCTACTGACAGTAAAACTGCTTTTATCATATGAATATCCGCTATCCTGTGTATTCTCATTAAAATACTGAATCTGAAGAGCTTTTTCTTCCTTGGATGTAAAGGCTACTTTTTCCATTGATTCCGGATTGATATAAGCATAATACTCTGCCTGGTTCCAATCCACATGTTTTCCATCAAAAAAGTCAAATACATGATAAAAATGGATATGTTCATCCCAACTTGTAAATTGTGGAGGCTGAAGAGCTATAAAAAGCATCCCTATTGTCATTGAAATTATGAGAAAGCCAAGCTCTACACGTTTTCCGATTTCTTTTTTGAACAAAAGAAGAAACAAAAACACACCAACAAACACACTGATATACAAAATTCTGTATCCGTTAGAATCTTTTGCATTATGAACTGTAAAATCTCCCACCGTTACTCCCTCTGGCAGTTGTATAGTAATGGACTTTACATTATTTTTAATGTTAACAAAAGAATTATTTAAATTGCTGCGGCACGGGTCCAGAATTTTTTGAATTTCCCAATTACCATACAAATTTTTAGTCTCTATTAAAATCTCAGCTTGAAAACTTTTTTCTGATGCATAATAATATTGAAATTTGTTGATATATCTTCCGGAAACATCAATTTTAACCTCTCCATTTTTCTTCATGACATAGAGATTTTCCGTCTTATCTCCATTCTTCACATGTACATCCTGGAGACTGATTATCTGGGACTTTTCGCTTTTTTCTGCCTCATAAAACTGTAATAATCCCTCTAAAATAAAACCAGCCAGTATTGCACTAAGCATTATAACCAGCAGTTTTTTCCACCAATCCAGATTCACCCTAACTCTCTTTGTCATTTTCAAATACATCCTTTTCTTTAAGCAATTCTTTCTCCCCTATAGCTGTTCCTTCACCACATTCCCTGCGTATCAGTTCTTCCAAAATACCAATCCTCTGTGTCAATACTTTTGTTTTTTGAGACAACCCGGATACCAGAACACTCAAAGTAAACGTCAGTGCCAGTAAAAAACAGAAGCCCAGAAAGAAAATCATATTAACCGGAATTCCGATTCCGCAAATATCAGCCAATTTCGCAATTATTCCCGGAAAAATGTCCAGCAGCAAAATCAAGACTCCCATAATAATCCAGGACAGCGCATATTTTAATTCCAACTTATTTTTTCTTATCTTACCAACCAGATAAGCAAACGCAGCCAACACAATAACCGCTACTATAATCTGTGTTCTTATGTTCATACTTCACCTCTATCGAAGACATTCTATAATAATTGCAAGGCTTACCTTAATCATATAGTATACCGATTTTCTTGGAGAAATTGAGGATACCCCTCCCTGCCTCTCCTTCATAACAACAGGAATTTCTTTTACCTTCATATTTTTTCTGATAACAGACACCACCGTTTCCGGCTCCGGATAATCCTTTGGATAATTTTCGGCGAATATCTTAATGATTTCTCTGTCCACCATTCGCAGACCTGATGTCGGATCTGTTATAGTCTTACCCGTCAGAACTTTAATGAGACCTGTAAAAAACTTAATCCCCATTCTTCTAAGCCCTGATGACTGAAACCCCTTTTTCTCAATAAATCTCGACCCAATCACCATGTCGGCTTGATTTTCTTCCATAAACATTGCCATTTCATTCAGAAATGCGGCATCATGCTGTCCGTCGCCATCTACCTGTACAGCCACATCATAATGATTCTCAAGAGCATACATATAACCAGTCTGTACTGCTCCCCCTATTCCCAGATTCACCGAAAGATTTATAAAGTGAAATTGATTTTTTTCACATATCTCTTTGGTTTTATCTTTGGAACAGTCATTTATTATAATATAGTCAAATGAAGGCGCGGATTTTTGAATATTCTCCACCGTTTTCTCTATGCATGCCTCTTCATTGTAAGCAGGTATAATGATTAATTTCTTCATACGTTTTCCTTTTATCTTATCTGATTCATTATAAATTATTAGATTTTTCACTTGAACTATACAACTTTACAAGGATTCTGGCAATCGGTTCCGGCCAAAATTTTCTAAACATAATGAAATCTTCTTTTTTTCTCGCATCATCTCCAAGAATAATACTGGTTTCTGAGTCCTCATGAATTCTATGATACATTAAAATTTTATTTACATATACAAAACTGCCCTTTTCTTTAGAAAGTTTTTCCCATGCTTCCCAGTCTTCCGCACTGCGAAATCCTGCCTTAAAGACAGGTACATGCAGGTGTGCTTTCACAAAAGTAACACAAGGACAGCAAATAGGACATCCAAGAGACAAAATTCTTCGTCTTACAAATTTAGATCCCCAAAATGCTTTGACTCTCAAAGGCATCAGCATAAGGCGTTTGATTCTTAAAAGCCGATTATTAAGAACAGGCCGCCCTTTCCTCAACTCCCCATAATCCCCAAAAATGATCAATGGTCTTTTTGACTGTCTGAGATATTCGTAGATCTTCTGCCAATACTCCGGAAGATAAACATCATCCTGATGTGCTATGGTAACATACTTGGAATCAGCACATTGATATGCAAAATTCCAATCCTGTGTAATTCCATGTTCTCCATGGTTTATATAAAGAGGTACTCCGTATTTTTCACTTAACTCCTCTATATAATGATTCGGAGTAGATGTGACTATAATAATGTTACTTTTCCTGGTCTGCTTTTTTAATGACAGAATGCACTCTTCCAAATAAGGACTTTCCTTATACGCACATATGGCAAAAGTGTGTTCTTTTATTCTATTTTTTTCCATCTTTCCCAACCGCTCCATTTTTCTCCTTATTTCCAGTTTTCTGTATGTTCGTTCACAGCAAAATTATCATGAACACTTTTGGCAAGACACAGTGACAATAAGATGATTTCCACTACTGTTGCGAGCGCCAGAGCCGCACTTCCTCCCTGCATATCGTATCTTCTGACCATAACGATTGAAGAGATATAGCTGACCGCCACTGCTGCCGCATTCCCTGCTACAAGCCCTTTAAAATTCCTGATTGCAGTCAGGACACCACAGAGAAGCCAGGCAAAAGCCGTCAGCACAGTACATAAGATCAAAGGAATTAACAGTTCCGAATGGGAAGCCACTTCTTCTCCCAAAAGCAATTCCAATCCCCATTTTCCAAATAATTTTCCGCCTATAACACCTGTCACAGCCAGTCCTGCTACAGCGGAAGAACATAAAAATAAGGCATTTAAAAAACCTTTTTTATTCTTCTGGTGATATCGCTCCGCGAAAAGTGTGACAAAAGGATTAAAAATATAAGTGGCGCCCATCTGTATTATTAAAGTCGGTGTTGCTACAGAACCATATATTCCGAGTTTATAATTCCCGAGATATCTCTCTATGAATAACCTCGGAATAGTGCCAATAGCTGTCGACAACATAGTATACACTACAAGAGGAAAGCATTCAATCAATAATTCCATTAATTTAGGTTTATCCCAGCAAATTTTAATATCTGTTATCTTTCCCGCAAAATGAATATCATACAGGCACACAGACAACAGACAACAGACTGTCATTATTAATAAAGTTAAAACAAGATTTCCAGATAGGAATAAGGCAAGAGAAAAAGTCCCTAAGGTCAACACACCTCTTATAGTAAGGGACTTTCCTACATAATCAAGGCGCCACATCTTCTGGTATATTCCGGCAAAAACATCAAAAAGAGCTTCTGATATTTTATATATAAAATAAATTATAATACATATCTTCTGTTCCCAGCTATAAGATAATACCAGTGTATAGGCTATACACCCAAACAAAGCTGTGCTGCTTGTAATAATCCTGCTCGAAATATATAAACCGTTTGAATACTTTTCATTTGTGTCTGAAACCTGAAAATTTCTCATACCATATACAGCTAAACTATACCATATATTACTGACTGACATAGCCAGGGAGAGAAGTCCGGCATCGTCTACTCCTGAAATCCTCACCACAAGAATAGTCAAAAGCCACTGGCAGCCCAAATAGAACATACTTCCCCAGGAATTCCAAAGTATGCTCTGTTTCATGGATAATTTTTTACCGCCATTATAATCATTCTTCATATTATTCTTCAATTGCAGGTTTCTCCATCTCCAAAATCTATAAATGAGGCATAATGATTATGCCTTTCACCTTCCGGCGGCATCTGCATGTAATCCCCATATTCAGGTCGAAGAAATGCGTCAAAATTTTTGACTAGTGCCACTTCCGTATCCTCAAACTTAAATTTTACTGTAGGAAAAGAACTCTTTGTACGAATCATTAAATTTTCACCGGATATGTAAGAATAATCAATATATAAATCCGAGTCATCTTCACAATATGTAGCCCATTTTAAGTATTTATTCGTGCACATTTGCGGTGTTATACAAAAAATTTTAAATAAAACATGCAGCGTCCTGCATCCCCATTCGGCCACTTTTTTCTTCCACCCTTTCATACCAGGTGGCAGATTCGGATCAGGAATCAGAGTCAGCACCTGAAGTCTTGCCCAAAACCAGGTCTTTTTCTGATGTTTTGTTCTTAACCTCTCATTTTCAGAAGTTTTGTCATAAGGAAAAATATCAATATATATTCCCAAAGGATAATTTCCCTGCTGATATGCATCTTCAACAAATCTTGTACCTCTTTTAACCATTTTTCCAAACATAAGAGGATATTTTTTTTCTGTATCTGTTGTCATGAAGATATACTTCTCTCCCATTTCCTTAGGTGCTACATCCATAAATTTATTATAATCTTCTCTCAGCATACATACATCAATATCATCATCCCATGGAATAAATCCCTGATGACGGAGGGCTCCGATAGCCGTCCCCCCTGTTGCGAAATAGGGTAATTTATATTTTTCACAAATGGCAATAAAATCTTTCAAGATATCCAATTCTACCAACTGCAGTTTCCGAAGGTTTTTCTTATCATATGTCTTATTCTCCATAAATACACTGAATTATGGTGCGCTCCACCATGCCATCCTTTCCATTCTAAATAGTCTATTCTTTTATCTGCCGGAAAACTCTTTCTGTGCAAGGCTAAATGCTGCCTCTATCACTTTATCCATATCGTAATATTTATATTCTGCTAATCTGCCGCCAAAAAGTGTAAGTGTTTCTTTTTCCGCAAGCTCTGCATATTTTAAATATATCTCTTGATTTCTACTATCGTTGATTGGATAGTAAGGTTCATTGTCTCTTTTCCAAACTAACGGATATTCTCTGGTAATTACTGTCTTTTCTGATTTGCTGTTTTCAAAATGTTTATGCTCAATACTTCTCGTAAAAGGAGTCTCACTATCTGTATAGTTTACTACTGCCACCCCCTGATAGTTCTCCTGAGACAAAACCTCTGTCTCAAATCGCAGGCTCCGGTATTCTAAATCTCCGTATACAAAGTCATAATAGGAATCAAGAGTACCTGTATACAACAACTTGTCTCCCAATTCCCGGTATTTCTCCCTGTTTAAGTTAAAATCAACCCCGGTTTCTATATCACATCCTGAAAACAGTTTATCAATAAGCCTATTGTATCCCCCAATAGGAACTCCCTGATATAAATCGTTAAAATAATTATTATCGTAAGTATATCGTACAGGTATCCTTTTAATAATGAAAGAAGGCAACTCACAGCATTTCTTTCCCCACTGTTTTTCTGTATACCCTTTTATTAATTTTTCATATATATCATATCCCACCAGACTGATTGCCTGTTCCTCCAGGTTACTGGGCGTCTCTGTCACTGTAGTTTTCTGTGATTCAATTATCCGCTGTGCCTCTGCCGGAGTGACAACACCCCACATTTTATTAAAAGTATTCATATTAAAAGGCAGATTAAATATCTCACCATGATAATTGGCAACAGGCGAATTCGTAAACCTGTTGAATTCTACAAGACTATTCACGAATTCCCAGACTTTACGGTTACTCGTATGAAAAATATGGGCTCCATACTTATGCACCTGAATGCCTTCTATCTCTTCACAGTACAGATTACCACCAAGGGTATGTCTTTTTTCTACAACAAGACATCTTTTGTTGTGCTCTATTGCACTTTTGGCAAAGACACCTGCGAAAAGACCGCTGCCTACAATAACATAATCATATTTTTTCATGTTTATCTCCCATATCATCCAATTTCAAATAAAATTATTATACCCTGTTTGTACATAAGAATCAATTCTTAATTTATAAAGAAAAATTTACTCCCCCACGTCAGCTACAAATATGCTATAATTGATTTACTTTATAAAAACCGCTGTATGCGTGTTCAATTGAAAGGAGCCAATCGTGAATTTTTTATATACCATTAACGATAATTTTGTACCGCAATTAGGAGCCGGACTCACCTCAATCTGTGAAAACAACCAAAAAGAGGCTCAAATTACTTTCTATATAATGTCCTTTGGAATATCTTCCCAAAATAAAAATCAACTGAAGTGCTTAGCCCAAAAATATAACCGCAGCATTATTTTTATTGAAATATCAGATATAAAACAATATTTTGATTTTGATATTGATACATCCGGTTGGAATCCAATTGTTTTAGCCAGACTAATCATGGGCCGGATCCTGCCGGAAAGCCTTAAACGAATTATATATTTAGATGGAGATACGATTGTCATTTCCAGCCTGGAAGAATTGTGGCATATGGATTTAAAAAACAAAACATTGGGAATGAGCATAGAACCAACTGTAGATAAAAAACGTAAAGAAGATCTTGGTTTAAAAGATTATTATTATCATAATGCAGGTGTATTGCTGGTGGATTTGGAAAAGTGGCGTAAGAATGAATCTGATAAAAAAATAATACAATTTTACAGAGAACATAATGGCAATTTATTTGCAAATGATCAGGACGCTATTAATGGAGCATTAAAAGATGAAATTCTCTCAATCATGCCTAAATACAATTTCTGCAATATATTCTATCAATATCCATATAAATTTCTCTCCGATCTGGTAAGTCCGATGAAATACTTCTCCAAAGAGGAATTTGAAAGCTGCGTAAAAAGTCCTGTTATTATACATTATTTAGGAGAAGAACGCCCGTGGAGAGCCGGAAATACACATAAATATAAGAACTGCTATGAAAAGTATCTTGGAATGACAGATTGGAAAGACACTCCCTATGAAGAAGGGTGGGAAGTATATTTCGTATGTTGGAGAATCTTCAATTTTATTATGAGGCCTGTTCCTAAAATACGTTATTATATTATTAATATGTTAATTCCCTTTTTTATGAAATACAGAGCAAAAAAATTGCAGAAAGACAGATAACTTATAAGATAACTGTTTTCCTAAAAATATTCATTTTGGACTAGCCGCTGCGCTGACGGCTTGTTATAATATAAAAAAGCTTCTCTTTAAGATTTCAGAGAGGAAAGAAATGGAAGGGGTAATATTTATGAAGGGGAAATTCAAAAAAGTCACATGTTTTATACTGATTTTTATGGTATTGTCAGTTGCGTATCTAATCCCACCGGGCCATTCGAAAGCTGTATTGGCAGCGAACAATTCCTGTAAAATCCACTTTCTAACTTTAACTGACAATACAGATGCCATTTTACTGGAATGTAACGGTAAATTCGGTATGGTGGATTCAGGTGAAGATAATGATTATCCTAACGGAAGTAATCCACATTATCCGAGTCGCCCAGGTATTACAAGAGGAAATGGGTTTGAAAAGGATGTAATTACCTATCTTCGGACAGTAGGTGTCACAAAAGATAACTTTGAATTCTACATTGGTACACATCCCCATAGTGACCACATTGGATCTGCAGACGAAATCATATATGCATTTCATCCTAAACGGGTTTACATCGAAGCCTATTCTGATAATGATGTTACGGATAGTATTCGTTTATGGGATAATCTGTATGTTTATGACAACATGGTAAAGGCAGCACAGGATACAGGGGCCACATTAATCCAGACTTTCAATACAAATGCACCATTATATCCTGAGACTGTGACTGTGACCGGAACTATTATAATGAATAAGGACATAGAAGTTCCGTCTGAACCTGATGGCAGTACAGATCCAAGTGACAGTAATTCTTCTCCGTCTGCAAATGCAGATGAAACTCTGCCACCTGCTGAAAACAGCGATGTAAAGTCACCGGATACAGATGCTCCCTCAGACATGGAAAAAGAGCCACAGGATACAGATTCTGCTCCTTCAGACATGGACAAAGAGCCGCAGGATACAGATTCTGCTCCTTCAGACATGGACAAAGAGCCGCAGGATGCAGATTCTGCTTCTCAGGACATGAGCAAAGAGTCACAAGGTACAGATGCTTTTCCATCAGATATTGCAAAAGAAACACCGGATACAGACGCGGATTCTCAAGATATGGAGAGAAACACGCAGGATGCCGTCTCTCAAGATATCAACAAAGAGCAACCGAACCCGGATGCTGCATTACAAGACATCTACACAGATTCACAGAATACGGATTCACCAACACAGGGTACAGACCAGTCAAATGCAGACAACAGCACAGACAGTAATATCACTATGCCCTCGCAAATAGCAGTGACCTTATCTTATACAGCTACTGATCCAGAAACAAAACTTCCCGCCGATGTCATTGTAGAAGCGAAAGAAGTCCCCGGCAAAGAAGGTCTCTGGACATATACATTTACCGGTATCAGAAAATTTGATGATACCAAAACACCGTTCACCTACAAATTGACTCCCAAAGCAGAAGGATATACATTTGCTCCTGCAGAGGAAGAAAATCTCTTTGATTTTATATGTAGTGCAGAAGTTCCCTCAGCTCCGGAAACAGCAAATGTACTTTCGGAAGAGGCTTTACAGCTTTTCAGTATTTATCAGGAAGAAAGCGGTGCTGCTGATGAGCCCCTAATCCCTTCAGATGAGGGATTATCAGATAATCTGACTATTGAGGATGTACCATCCAGTGACCAGGTTGACCCTGATCATCCAGATGACCCAAACAATGCCTATGAGAATGCTTATGCGGCACCAGCCCAGAGTGGTATTTTTGATGGGGAAACTGTGGGTTCTGTCTCTACACCGGTCTTTATGCTGGGCGGAAAAAACGGTATGAAATTAGAGATTATGAATTACGGTGTTAAACGCCCTCAGGCAGATGCAAACTACTTCAGTCTCGGAGTAAAGGTTACCTCCATGATGACTAAAAAAACCGCCTTTCTGGCCGGAGACATTAATAATTACATCGGAGCGGAAACAGCACTGGCCAAGCGACTTGGACATGTAAATTTATTAAAGCTTGGGCATCATGGTTTTTACGGATCCAATACTTATAATTATCTGAAGGCACTGAGTCCTGATATTGCAATTATGACAGGCAAATATAATTATGTATCTAACGCAAGCGTTGATAATAATATAGGTACCCTGGACTCTCTCATAAAATTAGGACAATCCGGGACTGCCCTTTATCCGACTGCATGGTATGCACCATATATAAAGGCAATTGTTATCAATCTTGACAAAGGACTCAGTAATAATGTTCCAAAAGGTAAAGAATTTATTGCCTCTGCAGAAGGCTCATCACCTTACAGGCATATATACTATTATGATGGCTATCCCAAAAAGACAAATGGATGGAAAAAGGATTCCAAAGGTGACTGGTATTATTTTGAAAACTCGTATAACGCGTCAACCAACAAATGGCTGCAAAATGCTTCCGGGAAATGGTCTTATTTAAAAGATGATGGTACAATGGCTGTTGGATGGGTTCTGGTAAATGGAAAATGGTATTATACGGATTCCAATGGTTTTATGACTACTGGCTGGCAAAAAGTTAATGGGAAATGGTATTACATGGATTCCAATGGCGTAATGCAGACCGGACGAAAACATATTGATAAATATTTTTATTATTTTGATTCAGCAACAGGTGCCATGGCTCAGGATCAATATGTAAATGGCTATTATTATGATTCTTCCGGGAAATGGATTCCAAACTTTAAAGATGGCAACTGGCAGCACAATGAAGTCGGATGGTGGTATCAATTTGGCAATGGCTCTTATCCCACAAGTTGCTGGCTTCAGATTCATGGTGAATGGTATTATTTCAACTCGTCCGGTTATATAGTTACAGGATGGATGAAACAGGGTAAAACATGGTATTATTTCAACAGCGAAGGGATTATGTGTACAGGGTGGTACAAGATAAACGGTATCTGGTACTATTCTGATGCTTCCGGAAAAATGCTTACGGGTCTGCAGACAATCGGAGGCAGAAAATATTATTTCAATAGCAGCGGTGCTATGGCCACAGGTTGGGTAAAACTCAATAAAAGCTGGTACTATTTTACTGAAAACGGCGCTAACACCGGATGGTATGTAGTCGGAAATATCTGGTACTACTCTAACTCCTCAGGTGTCATGCAGACCGGATGGATCAAATCGAATGGAAGATATTATTATACTTCCGGCAGTGGTGCCATGATGACAGGATGGATTTTTGTCGGAAACAAATGGTACTATCTGAATAATTCAGGAGCTATGCTTACCGGCTGGTATGAGATCAATGGTATCTGGTATTATTCTGATGCTTCCGGAAAGATGCTGACAGGACTTCACACTATAGGTCAAAGTAAATACTATTTATCCGGAAATGGTGCAATGGCTACAGGTTGGGTGTATACCGGCAACAAATGGTATTACTTTAACGGAAATGGTGCTGCAGCAGTTGGATGGTATAAAATAAATAATATTTGGTATTATTCCAATTCTTCCGGCGTTATGCAAACCGGATGGCTGAAACAAGGTAATACTAAATATTATCTCTATGGCAACGGTGCTATGGCCACCGGATGGGCTGCGCTGGGGAATAAATGGTATTACTTTACCGACAGTGGTGCTGTTGTCAGAGGATGGTTCAAAGTAAACAATACCTGGTATTATTCTAACTCCTCAGGTATCATGCAGATCGGATGGCTGAAACAAGGCAGCACCAAATATTACTTATATGGTAATGGTGCAATGGCTACAGGTTGGCTTTCTGATAACGGCAAATGGTACTACATGAACAGTTTGGGAGCCATGACTACAGGGTGGCAGAATGTGAATAATACATGGTATTATTTATCTCCTTCTAATGGAGTTATGTTAGCAAACACCTGGACCCCTGATGGTTATTTTGTAAACAGCAGTGGCGCGTGGACAGGTCAGCGGCGTTAAAATATAACATAACCAAATAAAAACTAAAAGGGTGCGTATCACAGTTCAACATGAATCTGTGATACGCACCCTTTCAACTTTTACTCGTTATTTCGTTACATACTCTTTAACTTTGTAATCATATCAACTAAATTTTTCCCATAATTGTCAGCGGCAGCCCAACCTGCTCCTGTAGGATTATCCGGGATTCCCAGCCATTCCACATATATTGCTGATTTTCTTGTTACATACTGAAACCTATCATCTACACATACATTCTTTAGGGCCTTATCCGAAGCATACGCTTTTAAGTGCTGAACCTGGGCTCTTATTCCCGTTCGGACATTCTTAAAGGAATTTCCTGCCACGCCATTCCCGACAGCACCCAGACCTGCGAAATTAAACTGCTCAATTTTCACATCTCCTCCGTACTGCAGCCAGCCGGTTTCTTTCATGGCCTGAGTAAAAACCACCTCTGCCTTTATTCCCTCTGCATTTGCTTCCTCTAAGACAATTTTTGAAAATGCTTTTATATCTGCTGCACCACCTTTTTTCAGTGCAGCAGACGGATATGTACAACCTGATTTCTTATAATACTTTACCATCTGGTCAACTGTTACAGAACTTTTTCCCTCTATGGCATATAATTTCTGGGTATTATCTTTTTTTTTATCCGGTACCCATGCACCAGAATTATTGAAATAATATTCCTTTCCCCCCAGTGTATGCCATCCCGTGAGCATGGCACCACTATTATTTAAATAATACCAGATGTTCCCAAGCTGCAGCCAGCCGGTCTGCATAGCACCGCTTCCGTTACAATAATACCAGACTTTATTTACTTGAAACCATCCGGTTCTCATAGCGCCACTGCCAGGTGCCAGATAATACCAGCTTCCGTTAATAAAATTCCAGCCCTCTGCCATGGCTCCGCTTCCGGTCAGATAATACCAAGTATTACCCGGTTTCAACCAGCCGGTCTGCATAGCTCCGCTCCCATCACTGTAATACCATTTTTTACCGACCTGATACCATCCGGTTCTCATATGTCCGCTATTCGGCTGCATGTAATACCAGGTATTCCCAAGTCGTATCCAGCCCTCTGCCATTGATCCATTTGCATTTAAGTAATACCATACATATCCCTGGTTAAACCAACCACCGGTCTGCATTGCACCATTGCTATTAAGGAAATACCACTTACCATCTATTTTCTGCCAACCGGTCTTCATCGCACCATTGCCTGGCTGCATATAATACCAGGTATTTCCCAAATGGATCCAGCCCTCTGCCATGGCTCCGTTTCCATTTAAATAATACCAAGTATTGTAACTATACATCCATCCGGTCTGCATAGCTCCGCTTCCATCACTGTAATACCATTTTTTACCTACTTTATACCAGCCTGTCTTCATGCGGCCATTTTTATCCATATAATACCATCGGCCGCCTATTTTCTGCCAACCGGTCAGGGCAGCTCCATTGCCGGATATATAATACCAATACCTGCCCAGCATATGCCAACCGCCATTCAGCATGGCACCATTTCCCTGAAGATAGTATAATTTACCACCGATTTTCTGCCAGCCGGTCTGCATACTCCCAGATGCATTAAGATAATACCAGCTACCATTTATTTGCTGCCAGCCCGTCTGCATGACACCGGAAGAATTCATATAATACCAGTAGTTACCTATCATCTGCCAGCCCGTCAACATGACACCTTTGCTATTAAAATAATACCAGGCATTATCAATTTTCTGCCAGCCCTTCTGCTTAACATTACCAATATAGTAATACCAGGAATTACCTGATTTTTTCCATTTTCCTACCGGTTCAGGCACCGGTTCGTAAGTCTCTCCACCTGTTTCAATACCAAAATACTGTGCGATGCCATAGGCATCTGCTTTTGCCAGATTTTTAATAGAAGCCTCATTATTCAAAAACTTTTTGTCATCTTTTCCGCTTAAGAAGGCGTGTTCCACAATAATAGAAGGTATGGAAGCTTTCAATCCTTCTCTCACGATTGCATAATAATCTGCAGTACTTCCATCCGGATACTTATAGTCACCGGAGTCCTTTTCTAAAAGTCCCCTATCGTAAAGTCCCAGGGAAGTCAGCCTTTTTAAGATATTATTTGCAGCCTTCTGTGCATTTTCTGCCACTTCTGTATTATATCTTCCTGTTTTTGGTACCAGAACCTCTGCACCATGGGCCGTTTCTTTGTCAAAAGAATTCAGATGAAGACTTACCAGCAAATCTGCATGCTTATTAGCCGCAAATGAAACTCTTTCATTTAAGGTCATTTTAATTGCTTTGCCTGCACCCACAGTATCATGGGTCATATAAACTGTAATCTCGGGATATTTTGAGAGTTCTTCTTTTAAATATTTGGCAATTTTCATGGTAATGTCTGCTTCCACGAATTTTGTGCCATCACTGAATTTATGGACAGCTCCGCTGTCATATCCATTCGTGTCAATGGTTCCGTGTCCCGGATCAAGAACAACAATATAATGGTCTTTCTTCTTTGGTTCTACAGCCACGGTTGCGGGAACCCCCGCCTCTTCCCCCAAAGCAAATGTTTGAATATCGTTAGAGGAATTCTCTGCCAGCTGATTATTCCCTGTAAGCGACTCCTTAATTGCGTCTGCTGATATACCATTCTCATCCGCGGAAAGAACTGCACTTTCCACCTGTTCAGCAGTCTGTGAATCAAGGCCTGCCTCTTCATTTTTAATTTCGGTAACAGCCTGGGCAGCTTCTTCACTGCTCATTTCAACCTGCTCCATCTCTTCCTGCCGGCTCAGTAGTGTATCATATTGCTGACCTGCAATAAATGCCTTTACCGAAACGAATGTCCTTTCCTGGTCAGCAGCAGGAAGGTCAAGAAGAAATGCAGCTACATTTTCCACTACTTCTTCAGCCTGAGCTGTATGTACTTCCCCTTCACCATCCTGGTAAGTTAGAACAGCACTTTCCAAGACTGTTGTCTCTGCATCTCCTAATTCAACAATAACAGACTGATGTGTATCATCTTCCTGTGTCAGAATGTAATTCAATTCTAACTCCGCATTCTCTTCTTCTTGCTGTTCCGATATCTCCCCTTCGGAACCCGATGTCTCTTCTTCCGGCACTTGTGTATCTGTCTCGCCACTCATTTGAGTTTCTTGTTCCGGTGTGTCTGTCTCATCGCTTATCTGAGCATCTTGTACTGGTGTACCTGATTCCCCATTTATCCCGGAATCAGATGTCTGCGTATCTGACTCACTCATCTGAGCATCGTGTGCCTCCTCTCCCATCTGAGCACCGTATGCAGGCGTATACAAACTCATAAGCATAGCCAAAACAAGTGCGTAAGATAGAAGTCTTTTCCCTAATTTCTTCATTGTCCACTCCTCTTCTTTTAGTATTTCTTTCAAAGTTATTACATTTATTAACTAAGTATTAAATATTATACATGAATACTCTTAAGAAATCAATGGATTCCCAGTTTATTATTTCCTTTTTTTTTATATTATGTTACAATGATAATGTTTTTTATTAACTTAGCCTGGAGTATGTTTTTATAAAGGAGTTATCAATGATAGATTTTAATATTCCCCCCTATGTAGGTAAAGAAATGGACTATATAAAAGAAGCTGTTACCAACCGTAAGATATGTGGTGACGGTGTATTTACTAAAAAGTGCAGTAACTGGATGAAGGAACACTTTGACGTAAACCAGGTTTTTCTGACCACTTCCTGTACGCATGCCCTGGAAATGGCTGCTGTATTGACAGATATCAAACCCGGTGATGAGGTGATTCTTCCCTCCTATACTTTTGTATCTACTGCGGATGCCTTTGTACAAAGAGGAGCTTCCTTGGTATTTGTAGATATCAGACCTGATACCATGAATATAGATGAAACGCTTATTGAGGATGCCATTACTCCTCGTACCAAGGTAATCGTTCCTGTCCATTATGCCGGCGTAGCGTGTGAAATGGACACTATTATGGATATTGCAAAACGTCATAACCTAAAAGTAGTTGAAGATGCCGCACAGGGATTTGCTTCTTATTATAAAGGAAAGAGTCTTGGCACCATAGGTGACTTTGGATGCTTGAGTTTTCATGAGACAAAAAATCTCAGCATGGGAGAAGGCGGCGCTCTTCTTTTTCAGGATATGTCCTATCAGGAAAAGGCCGAAATTCTCAGAGAAAAAGGAACTGACAGAAGTAAATTCTTCCGTGGACAGATTGATAAATATACATGGCAGGATTATGGTTCTTCCTATCTTCCCAGTGATATGAATGCAGCATATCTGTGGGCACAGCTTGAAATGGCATCACAGATACAGAATGACCGTATGTCAAGTTATGTGTTTTATGATAATGCTCTCAGACCTCTGGCAGATAAAGGATTTTTGGAACAGCCTTATGTCCCCGAGGACTGCCAGCACAATGCACATATGTACTACATAAAACTACGGAATTTGGAAGAACGAACTAAATTTATATCTTTTTTGAAAGAACATGGCATTTTAAGTGTCTTTCATTATATTCCTCTTCATTCTGCACCTGCCGGTAAAAAATATGGCCGTTTCTTTGGGCCCGATAAATATACCACCCGAGAAAGTGAACGGCTGGTAAGGCTTCCTATGTATTATCATTTGAATCAGAACGACAAAGAATATATTGTAAAGACAATTTTTAAATATTTTGCCTGATAATTTCTAAAAGGGAATTACCGAATCATATGACTCTGTAATTCCCTTTTCTTAACACATCATTTATCCAAGTGTATATATAAAAATCCCTGAAATAATAATCAGATTCCCTATAATTTTTCCTCGCGTAAATCTTTCCTTCAAAATAAAAAAAGACAGAAGCATTACAAAAACATAGCTGAATGTGTCAATCACAGATCCATACTTCATGTCCACATGTGTAAATGCATATGTATTCAGCAGCAACACTCCACCAAATATTCCATATGCAGTAATAACATGCCAATTCAGATACTCAAATATGGGATGACTATATTTCTTATTTGCACTTTGCTTCAATAGAAGCTGTGAAAATGCTGTAAAAAAGGTTCCGATAAACAGTATAAGCATATATCTATTCATATTTTTGCACCACCAATACTCCTAATAATACGATAAAAAGACCGATTACATTTTTTAAAGTCAATACCTCATGGAAAATAATAACAGCCCAGATTTGTGACCATATCAGATATACACTTTTATTGGCATAGGCCACACTAAGTTCAAATTTTTGAATGATTTTCTGCCAGGCCAAAGCATAGATGAAACAATCCAAAAGCATAAGGAAAAAGAAAAAATATAGCCTGATTCCCCAAATTCCGTTCTTATTAAATTCCATGGAAGCCATTTTTGTAAAAACCGGGGTAAAAGAAAATATCATGATACTGATATGTAAAAATATATAATCCTGTACCCTTCTTTTTTTAGTCGCAGCCATCTACTTCCCTTCTTTCTGTGATTAATAAAACCATGCATTTTCTGTTTTTGCACAGCTTTTTATAGTATAACACCCTTCGCCTTCGGAAACAAGTCTATTGAAACCCTTGTTGTAAAATGTTATAATAGTCGCGGCGGTTGAAAAACAACCCCGGAGGTAAAATTATGAGTTTATATTCTATCGTTGTTCCCGTTTACAATTCAGAACATACACTGGAAGAACTTTATGCCAGGCTAAAGAATGTTTTTGAAAATACCATGCAGGAAGAATTTGAATTAATATTGGTTGATGATAGTTCCCGGGACAATTCCTATGCTGTTATGGAAAAACTTCACAGACAGGATGACCGGGTTAAAATCATACAGATGGCAAAAAATTTCGGACAACATCCGGCACTACTATGCGGTTTTTCTTTTGCCAAAGGTGAATTTATTATTACTATGGATGATGATCTTCAACATCGTCCGGAAGAGATACCCAAAATGGCTGCTGCAATTAAAGATAGGGATGATGTTGACGTAATTATAGCCAAATATGAAAACCGCAAACATAACTTTATAAGAAGACTGGGAACCAGGATTTCTGTTTACGCCACTTCTAAAATGCTGAAAAAAGATCCTAACCTGGAAATTACCAGTTTCCGGCTTATGCGCAGATTTATTGTGGAAGCGATTCTAAACACTAACACACATCTTCCGCAAATCGGAAATCTATTGGTTCAGAGCAGTAACCGCATCATTAATGTTCCTGTACACCATGATGCACGCAAAATAGGAAAAAGTAATTATACTTTCCGCAGACTGGCAAAGGATTTGATTTATGATATAACATCCAACTCTGCGATTCCTCTGCTTTTGGTCAGAGATTTAGGTATATTCAGTTTTATCATCAGTATTATTCTTGGTCTTTTCTATTTGATACGTTATTTTATTTACGGTGTGTCAGTAGAAGGCTGGACCACCCTGGTCCTTTTAACACTGGCTTATAATGGTATTATTTTATTAGCTATTGGTATTATAGGACAATATCTGATGAATATATTAAATGAAGCAAAAAAGATGCCTAATTATGTAATTAGAAAAAAAGAAATATAAATTATAATACAAAGGATATTTTTTCATGAATGAAATCGGAGGATATTTAGAATTGGAAAATTTCTCAGGAGAAGAATATTATCCTGAGCTGCTAAAATTAAACCTTGGAAGAACTGCACTCCTGTTTGCCATGAATTATCTAAAAATAAAAAAACTATGGCTTCCTTATTTTCTGTGTGACTCCGTTACCACTATATGTTCAAATACAACTGTAACATTAAAATGGTATCACATCAATGCAGAATTTGAGCCTATTCTTCCCGAAATGGAAACAACAAAAGGCGAGTATATTTATCTTGTCAATTATTACGGGCAACTTTCTGATGAAAAGCTTTTGGCTTTGCAGAAACGTTACAAAAATATTCTTCTGGATAATACACATGCCTTTTTCCAAAAGCCCCTGCCGGATATTCCGGTACTTTATTCCTGCCGAAAGTTTTTCGGACTGCCAGATGGTGCATACTTATGTCTGGGAAAAGTACCAAAAGATGTTTTGTCAACATATCCTATAGATTATTCGTCATCCAGAATGGGACACATTCTCGGACGGTATGAACATTCGGCTTCAGAGTATTACGAAGAGATGTTAGAAACTGCCCATCATTATTCTGAGGAGCCGATAAAAAGAATGTCTCATCTGACAGAAAACCTGTTGAAAGGAATAGATTATTCTGCCGTACGTAAAAAGCGCACCGAAAATTATGCTGTACTTGCCTCTGCTTTAAATCAGTACAATACATTGCCTTTGAGGCATCCGGATGGCCCCTTTGTCTATCCTTTTTATTGTCCAAATGGTGTAAATATCCGCAAAAAGTTAGCAGCAGAAAAAATATACATTCCAACTTACTGGAGTAATGTAATAAATCAGATGCCCATGGATACCATTGAGTATGATTATGCGTCCAATATTCTTCCTCTTCCTTGCGACCAGAGATATAACCGGAAACATATGGAACATATTCTGCAGGTTCTGAAGCAAATAATGAAAGGCCAGACTAACATATGATAAAACAAAGATTGTTGATACTTGGCTCATTAAGAGAATTCGTACAATTAATACAAACAGCAAAATCAAGAGGTATTTACACTATTGTATGTGATGGTTACCCGGACAGCATTGGAAAAAGAATTGCTGACAAGTCTTACGATATTGATGTTGGGGATACAGACCGCATTGTTTCTATTTGCCATCTTGAAAGAATTGATGGGATTATCACCTCTTTCTCAGATTATCTTTTTGAATGTATGGTGAAAATCGCAAACAAAGCCGGTCTGAAATGCTATTTTTCTCCTGAAAAACTAGATTATTACAGGAATAAAGATGTTATGAAGCAAATGTTTGTAAAACTTGGAATCCCCACTGCAAAATACAAACGACTTAGCTTCGGATTTAAAGACTCAGAACTGGATAATTTTGATTTTCCTGTTGTCGTAAAACCATTGGATAAATACGGATCCCGAGGCGTTCTTGTTCTTCATTCTGTTGAAGAAATAAAAAAACACTTTGATTTTATCTGCGCCACCTCTGAGGTAAAAGAAATCCTTGTGGAAGAATACAACGACGGTTATGAATTTAATATGATGAGTTGGGTTCTCGATGGAAAAGTGTATGTTATCAGTATTGCAGACAGAGAAAAAACCCCAGTATGTACCAATGATATCCCCATTAGTACCCGAAATGTATATCCCTCCAGACTTATTTATAATGTCTATGAAGAAGCACGAGATATTCTGCAAAGGATTGCTAATTTTACAGGTCAAACAAGCGGTGCTCTATCCATGCAATTTTTCTGGTCTCCCGGAGATGTTATATCCGTATGTGAAGTTGCCGGCAGGTTCTTTGGTTATGAACATGAATTGGTTGATTATTGCTGTGGCCTGAAGGTAGAAAATTTGCTTCTGGATTATCTCTATGATGAATTTTCTCTGCGCAACACATTGAAGCAGCACTCACCTTTTTTCGATAAAACCAGTGCTGTGCTGTACTTTCATGGTAAAAATGGTTTAATGGTCGAAAACCAGGATATTGCTGTAAAACTTTCCTCTATGAAGGGGATTATGGATTCCTGGTTGTTCTATAAAAAAGGAGAACGAATCATTCCCCACGGAGTGAATCCATATGCAGTTCGCTATTATATTAATGCCAAATCTCGAATGGAAGCGGATCGAATTACAAACTATATTTTTGAGCATATGTCTATAACGTCTCCTGAAGGTGAAGAAGTATTATATCAAAACCACATGCCTGAGTATCCAAACTAATATAAAAACTGTCCGACTGTACTACTTTTAAGTACAGCCGAACAGTTTTTTATATTTAGAAACTATTTACCAAATATCTGTTGGATCTTTCAAATTTACTCCATACGGCAGTTTAATTGTGGCCGGTTTATCAAATGGTTCATAATATCCATCACCAATAGTAACCATAGTTCCTCTGCCTGTATTGTCATAAATCCATTTTGCATCTCTGACACATACACGAATACAGCCGTGAGATGCAGGCTGCCCCAGCATGTTATAATCCCCTGCTGCAAGGTTATATTGACTCTGAGAAGAACCAGCTACAGAATGTATGAAAATACCATTCACTACGTGTGACGTCCACTGTCCCCAAGACGGCCCCATCAAAATGTGCCATCTATCCTGATCACCAATGTAGAAGGTACCTGCAGGAGTCAGAGTAATCGGATTTCCTACAGAACAGGTAATTGACTTGACGGGAATCGTCCAGCCATTGCTACCGTCCTTAGCCAGTACAGTAATTTGACATTTGGTACGGTTCACGCGAAGTCTGTAAGGACCACCTACCATTCCGCTTACATCCTGCTGCAGGGCGCCACTTGCCGTAAAATACATTTTATAACCTCTGATATAATGCCATCCAGTTAACATGGCTCCATTGCCATCTAGATAATACCAGTTTCCATTCCATGCTACATATTCATTCTTAGCATAAGTACCGTTGCTCTTCTTAAAATAGTACGTGGAACCGGTCTTTTCCCAATTGCCGATGGTATTTACATTTACTGTACCATAGCCTGGTATCCAGCGTCCATTCTTATCCACATAATAGCCGCCAATTGTAGTATCTTTCAGCATAGCCCCACTGCTGCCCACATAGTAGTAAGTATCAATCCAGGCATTGCGTGCCATAGCTCCGTTTCCATAAGAATAATACCATTCTTTACCTGCCATATACCATCCGGTTTTCATACCTCCGTTACCAGGTGTTAAATAATACCAGGTTCCGCCCAGACACAACCACCCTTGAGCCATTGCTCCATTTCCATTCAGATAATACCAGGTTCCGCCAGTCATCAGCCAGCCTGTCTGCATTGCTCCGCTTCCATTCAAGTAATACCAGGTCCCTTTCAGATTCAACCAGCCTGTCTGCATTGCTCCGCTTCCATTTAAGTAATACCAGGTTCCGTTTACTAACGTCCAGCCTTGAGCCATTGCTCCGCTTCCGGTCAGATAATACCAGGTATTCCCCAGCAATAACCAGCCTGTCTGCATTGCTCCGCTTCCATTACTGTAATACCAGGTATTGCCGACTTTATACCATCCGGTCTTCATAACACCGCTTCCCGGTGTCAGATAATACCAGGTCTTGTTGATCATTACCCAACCCTGGGCCATAGCTCCGCTGTCAGTTAGATAATACCATTTATTTCCTAGAGCAAGCCAGCCTGTCCTCATATATCCATTAGCGTCAAAATAATATTTCTGACCGTTTACTTTATACCAGCAGTTTGCCGGCCAACTTCCGTCTTCTTTTTGATACCACCATCCGGTTGCATTCTGTTTCCAACCCTCTGGATAAACTTTGTAGGATTTGGTACATTTACCGTCTTTGCCGAAGAAATACCGCACACCTTTTACAATTACAGAAGTATTTTTCCTAACTGTGCCGTTTTTGTTCACGTAGTATTTCTTGCCATTGATTGTCTGTAATCCGGTTTTAGATGTCTGCTTTCCATTTGCTCCAAAATAGTAATATTTACCGCCGCTGATTATCCATTTGGATTTGGCATAACTTCCATCCTTATTCACCCAGTAATTACTGCCGTCTATTTTCTGAAGGCCTGTTTTATCCTGTGTCTGCACACCATTCACATCAAAATAATAATACTTGCCATCCAGCTTTTTCCATACAGCAGTCTCAGGCTTACCGTCTTCTCCGATCCAATAGTTAGAACCTTCAATAGTCTGAAGTCCTGTGGGCATGCCCTCTGTCAGCATCTTTCCGTCTTCGCCGAAATAACAGAATGTTTTGTTTTCGTCCTCTCCCACTACTATCTTCCATGCATTTGTCAGCGGTCTGCCTTCTGCATCCAGCCAAAAGGTATATTCACCATCTTCATCTTTGATCGTGTTCAGGCCTTCCAGGAAACTTCCAGGTACCTGAAGTCCTTCCGCCATTTTAGCATCCGGATCTCCCTCTGCATCTGCTTCTGTTGTATAATATGTGAAACAACCGTTCTCATTCTGATACCAATATCCGCCATAGCCTTTTAGACCCTCCTCTGTTGATGCAAAAGCGTAAACCAATGTTACTGCACCCAGATCCTCGTCTAAGTATCCTACGGTCTCATAAAGGCCAACGTGTGTTCCATTTACATCAAATTCGTCATATGGTTTAGGCGTAGCAGCCGCTTCCGTCCCGTCTTCCTGAACTTCAAAATACGTCCAGATACCGCTCTGCTTATCCAATTCCCATTTCTTCTGATATCCTGCAAACCCATCTACTGACTCATAATACCGGAATATCATCTTATTCTCAGCTTGTTCCAGAGTCCAATGGTCATCCTGGGCTGTTTCTGCATCGTGATTCGGTTCAGCCGGCAGGTCACCAGGCTGCTCATCTCCGGTCTGGTCAATGCCATTCTGGACATCGCCGGAAACATCTGTATTTCCCTGGCCATTGTCTGTTACTCCGCCCCCTTCATCCAGCGGATCTGTAAGCTCCGTAACCTGCTGCGGTGCTTCGCTTCCGTTGGTAGCAGTTGCTCCTACAGGAAGAACAGAAGTGAATGTAACCGCTGCTGTAAGCATCAGTGCCAACAGCTTCATCCTGCGCTTCTTCATACTATTCCCTCTACTTTCCAGCTTTACGCTCTTATTTATCTCCCGGATACAATATGTATCAAACAGGTATACTCTCCCTCTAGAGATATCACCATTTTACCATTTTTTATAGGTTATTACAACCAAACCGGAGAAATGTAATATTAAATTTCTTTTACAGTCTCATGAACTCTGCTCATATTAACTCTAAAATACGTTCTGTGATAAAAACACCGATACAGGAAAAACATGCCACCATCACCAGACTTTTCTCCTTCATGGCAAAAAATATGGCTGCTGCCAGGCCCGCAAAAGCGGATATCGGCGATGCCGTCGCGTATAAGATAGCCGGAAATGTCATGGCTGTCAGACAGGCATATGGCACGTAATATAGAAATGAGCGTATGTATACATTTGAAATTTTCTTCTGAATCAGTGTCAAAGGCAGCATACGGATCAAATAAGTCACGCCTGCCATAACAAAAATATACGCATAAATCATGCTTCCTCACCCTCCTTAATAGGAAATAGAACAGCTCCGATCCCCGCTGCCAGCAGTGTACAGATAATGATCATAAATCCGCCGGAAACCTGTTTGAGTACCGGGAGATAATAAAACATACTGCTCAGGGCCAGCGCAATAAATACCACAGTCCGCACTGTGGATTCTTTTTTTGCCGGTGGGACTACAATTGCTATAAACATTCCATACAGCGCCACACCCAAAGCGCTGCGCACAAAGGCGGGCATAACCGTGCTCGCTATGGCTCCGGTCAGCGTTCCCCCTACCCAGCCGAGAACCGGCAGGAGAATCAAGCCGTACATGTAATACTGACCCACACTTCCCCTTTTTGAACTTGCCACCGCGAATATCTCATCTGTATTTCCATACGCAATCAAAAGCCTGTGGCGCGTCTTTACGCAGCTGTCGAACTTCTGGGACAGGGAAAGCGACATGAGCGCATATCTCATGTTGATAACAAGCTGTGTCAATGCCATTTCCAACAGGGAGGCACCCGATAAAATGACATTCAGACCTGCAAACTGTCCTGCTGATGTGAGATTAAAGAGGGAAATCAGCACCGCGTGAAGAGGTGCCATACCGCTGTTCACTGCCAGCATTCCAAATGTAAAGCTGACAGAAAAATAACCCAGTGCTATGGGAATACCGTCTTTCAGACCTTCTTTGATGTTATTATGCATGATTGCTTTCTCCTTAAAGTAAAATATATGTAACGATTCGGTCAGGCAAAAATCGAGGGATGAGACAGCCTTAACTGTCCCATCCCCGGGATAAATGCTTATTCCTGCAAACCTTCCTCCAGAATATATACCAGATGTTTTAATGCCTCTTCTTCGTCTTCCCCTTCGCATACCAATTCAATCTCATCTCCGCCTTTCACACAGGCGCCAAGAACGCTGAGGACACTTTTCGCATTTGCTGTAACATTGCTGTAACTGAAGGTGATCAGTGATTTGAACTGCATAGCCTCACTGCAGAGGCGGCCTGCTGGTCTCAGGTGCAGCCCTATTAAATTATTGACTTTGACTTTCTGGCTTACCATTATTCATCACTCCCCTATTTCTGTTTTACGATGCCGGCTTTTGTGCTACAGCATCTGTATTGGTATTTGTCAAGGTTGCTTTGACTTTGACTTCATCGACCACCTGATAACCGTCAGGCACTTCAATCTTAACCGGTACTTCGTATTCGCCTGCTTCTGTATAACCTTTGAGATCGATGCTCAGGTGTATTTGGCTTTTCTCCAGTTTATCCAGTTCTTCCGTAAGTCCTTCAACACGGACCAGAACCTCCACTTTGTCGAGAACAACATTCATATTTCCAGGATTATTTTCAATCTTAATATCTGTTGTGGAGATGTTGTATTCCTTGCTGTTAAGAGGAAGGATACTTACCTTTATGAGTGCCGTATCATTTACACCGGAAGCCAGTTTAATATCTTTTGGAAGAAGCTCGGCTAAATCAACGGAAAATTCACAGTCGGCTGATTTACCTGTAATATCTCTGTCCTCCGATGCGGGAATGGTCAGTTTGTTGCCATTTACCGTGAACTTCTGGAGCGCTTCATCTGAACCGATAATATTGATTTTCTCCGGAGTAGACGTAATTTTTCCAACCTGATATCCATTCAGCGGCTCTCCTACATAAGAATTTAACGCATCAATTGTGACTCCCTGGAGCGTTCTCCACAATTCAACATTAACCTTTACCGTTGTACTTGGTATATCAAATTTCAGGGAAGCCATCTGCTTATCCGTAAGCTCATCGTGATTCTTATCATAAATCACCAGCTCCGCATTCCTTTCACCGCTCTCGGTCATTCCATCTACATTAACTTTCGCAGTAACATTGTCAATATTCTTAACAACGGATTTCGGACCCGTGATAGTAATTTTCTCCGGCTCAGCCGTAGTCTTTCCCACTTCATAATTCTTATCCGGTTTTGATTCTCCTACAAGCTCTGTATTGATGATACAGTCTATGCTCTCTCTCTCTTCTATAGTTATAGGAATATTTCTTGGTGTTACCTCTACGTTTTTATCTTTTATGCCTGGACATGTTACGGTAACAGGTACCATGATCGGCTGTGTCGTCATATCAATAATCTGAGTCAGATCTGCAACTGCAGTGATGTTATCTTTGCTCATATTCCTGATAATACTGTTTTCGCCCCTTACACGGACATTTACCGTATCCTTTCCCTCCACCATAAGGGCTAGTTTACCGCTTTTCTCAATGTATGACTCATTAACAAAAGTCACCGGAATATCTGTAAAAATTTCTGTTGTTATAGGATCCTGAACATTAACCACCAGCAGCCATATCAACATGGCAATCAGCAGGGAAAGGATTTTTAAGGTAAATTTATTCATCAGACTTTTCTTCATTCTTCACCCATCCCTTCCATATCTTACGCTTTTGTTTTTCTGCGTTGGCGTTCTGCTCCTTTATCAATATTTCTTTCAGTTCATCCCTGGTTACTCCAACCCTCAGGGCACCATTCTGGGCTACAGAAACCCTGCCGGTCTCCTCGGAAACAATAATTGTCAGAGAATCACTTACTTCACTGATTCCCACTCCTGCCCGGTGTCTTGTTCCAAGATTTTTATTCAGCTCCATATTATCCGACAGCGGCAGATAGCAGGTTGCTGCAACAACACGGTCCCCTCGGATGATCACAGCCCCATCATGAAGGGGTGTGTTATGCTCAAAAATATTAATCAGCAGCTGACTTGTCACTAATGAGTCAAGATAGATACCTGTTCTTGCATATTCGTTTAGTATCGTCTCTTCCTCGATGACAATCAATGCCCCTGTCTTAACTTCTCCCATTTCATAGCTGGCACGGACAATTTCATTTAATGTACGGTCACTGAATCTGCCGCTCTCATCTTTTTTACCACTGTCAAAGGGAAGAATTGTACTTACTATTTTCTTATGTCCCAGTTCTTCCAGAGCTTTTCTAAGCTCCGGCTGAAAAATAACCAGCACTGCCGTGATCGCATATCCGCCGGCATTATACACCAACCACAAAATCGTATTCATCTTCAAGAGATAAGCGATGAAGATAAATGCCAGGACAATTAAAATTCCTTTCAACAGGGAATAAGCCCGTGTATTTCTCACCCACAACATAAACTGATAAACCAATACTGCTATCAGAAGAATTTCAATAATGTCAATCCATGACATATGCGGAAGAGTTAAACCGGTCAGATATTCTTTTATGCTGGCTACCATATTCCCCATATCTCCACCCCCTTAATTATGTATAATTCCCTTATGGGATCATCTTTATAAATCTTTCAGCGATTCTTCCAGCTGTTTCTCAAAGTCAAAATCCTCCTCTGAAACATGCTCTACAGGCGCTGCATCCTGTTCCAGTGTTTCTTCATCTAAATCGTCCAGATCACTGTCATCTGACTTCTTATTAGATGAAAATTTCTTCACACTCTTCTTGGTCTGTGACACAAGAGATTTCGGTACTGCTTTTACATAATAGACATATTCGTCATCCTCAAACTGGGTCACTTCACTTCTTGAGTAATCCACTCCCAGTACAAAAAATTCAATGACAAGGCCGATCAATGCGGAAACCACACCGGCAATGATAACGCTGCCCATCTCCATGCTGATGCTCATGAACATGCTTCCGAACAACATCAGAACAATGTACACTACCGCACCGGTAACCACTGCGATCCTCCAGGAATAGTCAAAGGAGGAACGGCGGATCAGGTACACCAGCAGGGTGACTGTTGCAAACGCTATGATCGCCAGCCACATTTCCTGATTCTTCACCAGTCCGTCCAGTAAGATCTGAAGCTTCTGGACAGCCTCTGTCTCTTTTCCCTGCAGTACCCCTGCCTTGTCTTTTACAAGACGCATAAAGTAATACAGAATAACGCCGCAGCCTGCGGGCACCGCACTTGCAGGTCCGCGTAGAAGACCGCAGCCGATGGGTACGGCTGCCGGAATATGAAAGGCAAAGGACACCGGAGTCAGCACAAGAGCCACGTTATCTTTGGATGTAAACCGCAGGAATAATATCATCAGCAGGATCATAAGAAGCAGAGCAAAACCTGCGACCTCGATTCCCACTGCATAGCAGTGGCCGATGATCAGGACACAGCCCAGGATCGTCATGGTATTGACGGGCATAACGGAACATAAAAGGGCCAGAATCAGGACAACAAAAATATTATCCAGTTTGCCCATGAATCCCAGTGTGGTGTTGATCCCCTTGAAAAGACCGAATGCCAATATAAACTTCAGGATCGGAAGAATCCAGGTGTCATGCTCCCCGTAAAATTCCTTGATTTTCTGTTTCAATATCAGTAACGCTGTCATGCGCCTTTCCTCCTTCCGGTCAGTCTCCCGGCTCTCTTTTCTTCTCTGTCATATATTTTTTTCAGCTGTCCCAACTCTCTGTAATACTCCTCCACGCCTTTCTGAGCGCTTCTGTATTTGACGGAGCAGTAGATATAAGTCAGAATGGTGTAGGCCACAAGCAGTGCGATATAGATGATGATAATTTTGATTCCCAGAGAAAACAGGTCTATCTTATGCAGATTATCCATCATATATTCGCTCTTATACCCAAAGTAGACAGCCAGCAGCAGCACATAGGCGATGGTCGTGATAAAAAAGTTCTTGATCATTGCAAGGCCTATATAATCGCTTCTGTAGTAATTGCTGATTGACAGATCTTCTCTGCCCTTACCGGATTCGTAAGCAGCTAATTTCCTCATTTTCTTGATTTTCTGTTCATTTAACATAAGCTTCCTCTACTTCCTGTGAAAACAATGCTTTTATATGTACTCACAGTTTACTATAATTATGCCCCAAAAGGCTGTCTGCAATTTATGGCACAACAAATGTGCCACTTACTGCATTTCCTAAATGGCATCCCACAAATACGGCACTCTATGGACACCGCACAGTCTGTTTTGATTCTTTCACAAAACCACGGACTGTATGGACGTACCGTCTTATGACACATGAAACAGCGCAATACCGGGATGTACCGGACATGCCATTCTATGTATACAACTTGCATTATAGCATAAATAAAGTAGGCGAATCAAGCCTTATCAGCAGAAACCTGTCCCTATGGCTGCGGTTAAAAAATATACCTGTTCCGCACCGGCTGCTTTCAGGGCAAGGCTTACACCGTCCACAGTACTCCCTGTGGTGTAGATATCATCTACGATCAATATTTTTTTCCAGGGAAGTCTGGTTTTCGTCACGGCAAAGGCGCTGCGAAGATTACTTCTCCGCTCCTTGTCGTTCAGCTCTTTCTGGGGTTTTGTATTGATTTTTCTGATCACAGTTTTTATATCTACGGGAATCTGCAGTGCTTTTCCTATCTCCGCGGCTATGATCTCTGCCTGGTTGTACCCTCTTTTCTCCATTCTTTTCGGATGAAGCGGGACAGGGATCAGCACTTCCACTCCCCAGAGGCGGATCTGTTCCCCTGCAATTGCCGCGGCATATCTGCCGTAAAAACGGCCGTACTCCTGCCTTTGATGGTATTTTAACTGATACAGGGATTTTGAAAGAACTGAACCGTAGGAAAAAATACTGATTCCCCGGTCATAAGAATGTTTTTTCGATGCGCAGTCATAACAGAACTCTGACTCACTGTCCGCCAGGGGCTTGGAGCACTTAAAACAGCGCGGCCCATGGATGGGCACCAGTTTATCCACGCATTCCCGGCATATGGTCCTTCCCCTTGGAACTGCAATGTCATGGCAGACAGGGCAGCGCCTGGGATAGACCATATCAAGGGCAAAGGATGCTAACAGCTTTCCTTTATCCGCAGATCCAGAGTGGTATAACGGCTTTGTTCCATCTGGTTTTTTTCCATTTCCCAAAAAGTATTTTCATCTCCTACCAATGTCACACACTTTCTCGCCCTTGTCACGGCTGTATAGAGAAGATTTCTGTTCATCAGCATCCTGGGGCCTCCCAAAAGCGGAATCACCACCGCAGGGTATTCACTTCCCTGTGATTTGTGGATGGTAATGGCATAGGCAAGCTCCAGCTCATCCAACTGCTTGAACGCATACTCCACAAAGCGTCCCTCATCAAATTCCACGGTGAGGGTCTCCGCAAAGGTGTTGATCTCCCGCAGGATTCCTGTATCCCCGTTAAAAACACCCACGCCTTTTTCCACCGGAATGCCGTATTTGCCGCGGACCTCCCATTCGGTCTGGTAGTTGTTCTTGATCTGCATGACCTTATCACCCTCGCGGAACAAGCCGCTGCCGTGCTCCCTCTCCTTCTTGTCAGGAGAAGGGGGATTCAGATACTGCTGTAGAATGCTGTTCAGACGCTCTACACCCAGAAGCCCTTTCCGCATAGGAGTCAAAACCTGGATATCATAAGGCGTTGCATCTACAAACTTTGGCAGTTTCTTCTGGATCAGGGTGATGACAACACTGATGATCACATTGGCGTCATACCGCTTCAGGAAGAAAAAGTCCATACTTTTATTATCCAGAACAACGGGGACACCCCGGTTGATCTTATGGGCATTCACCACGATATCACTCTGGGAAGCCTGCCGGAAAATCTTGACCAGTTCCACAACCGGGAATTTTTCAGAACGGATGATATCTTTGAGTACACTTCCGGGCCCTACACTTGGAAGCTGGTTCACATCCCCGACCAGAATCAGCCGGGTGCCCGGCGTAATGGCCGAGAGCAGTGCGTGCATAAGAAAAATGTCCACCATGGACATCTCGTCAATAATAACAACATCCGCCTCCAGCGGATTCTGGGCATTGCGCTCAAAGTGGATGCTGGCAGAGGAGTCATCCGGCATTCCGCTGAGTTCTAAAAGCCGGTGGATAGTTCTGGCCTCATAGCCTGTGGTCTCTGTCATACGCTTTGCGGCTCTTCCCGTGGGAGCGGCAAGACAGATGTCCACGCCTTCCAGCTCATAGTAACGGATGATCGCATTGATGGTGGTTGTCTTTCCTGTACCGGGGCCACCGGTGATAACCAGCAGGCCGTTTTTCACAGCCTCTACGACTGCCTGGCGCTGCTTCTCATCCAGCTCTACATTTCCGCTTTTCTCAAGGCGAACAAGCTGTGCTTCCATCCTCTCCTCATCCACGGTATCCTCTAAGGCCAGTTCTTTTAACATCTGTGCCACATGCAGCTCCAGCTGGTAATACTGGCTGGCATAGATGACCGGTTCCGTCTGTGCCCCTTCCCTGAGCGCAACCTCTTTTACTACAATCTTTCTGTCTATAGCCAGATCCATAATATGTTTTTCCATATAAGCGGCTGCAACGCCCAAAAGGGCAGATGCCCGTTCCAGCAGAATGCGCTGTGGAAGGAACACATGCCCCTCTGCAGTTGCCTGCAGTAATATGTATAGAAGACCGCTTCGGATACGGTAATCGGAGTCTGTATGGATGCCGATCCTGGCAGCGATCTCATCTGCCATCTTAAATCCCACTCCGTCAATATCCTCAGCCATCTTATAGGGATTCTCCCTTAGTATGCCGTACATTTCGTGTCCATACTGATTGAATATCTTAGCTCCCAGTGAAAGGGAAATGCCGTATTGCTGAAGAAACATCATGGCTTTCCGCATATCCGCCTTCTCAGACACCTGAGCAGCGATCTCCCGGGCCTTCTTCTCACTGATGCCCTTGATTTCTGCCAGCCGCTCCGGCTCCTCCTCCACGATACGCAGAGTGTCGTCCTTGAAACGCCTGACAATCCTGGCGGCAAGAGCCGCTCCGATCCCTTTGATGGCACCGGAACCCAGGTATCGTTCCATGGCCATGGAATCCTGGGGCACAACGGTCTCATAGGAGGTGACGGAGAACTGCCTGCCGTAGGACGGGTGTTCTGTGTAATGTCCATAGGCTTTGATGGTTTCTCCTTCACTTAGATACTGAAAACTGCCCACACAGGTCAGCTCTTCCTCCTCAGCAATCACAACCATAACTGTGTACCCGTTATCCTCATTCCGGAAGATAATATGGTCCACATATCCTTCTATGGTTTCTTCCATAACTTACCTCATTTGTTTTATTTCCCGTTTATCTTGCTCATAAGCTCCATGTACTGGCCTGTGCCGATGGCTACAGCCATAGCAGGCTCTTCTGCCACCACGGTGTTGATGCCTGTCTCTTCCTCGATCAGCGTCTCCAGCCCACCCAAAAGTGCACCGCCGCCGGTGAGGACAATACCCCTGTCAGCCACATCTGCTGCCAGTTCCGGAGGAGTTTTTTCCAGAATTCCATGTATGGTCTCCATAATTTGTACCGTTGCGTCCTTTAAAGCCTCTCTGATCTCCTCGGAGGTGAGGGTTATGCTTTTGGGAAGCCCCGTGATCGTATCACGTCCCTTCACATCCATAGTCTTCGGCTGCGGATGGGGATAAACGGTTCCTATCTGGATCTTCGCATCCTCTGCGGAGCGCTCGCCGATCATCAGATTGTGCTTCTTCCTTACATAACGCATGATAGCCTCATCGAAATTATCGCCTGCCACTTTAATGGAAGTGGATACTACTGTCCCGCCAAGGGAGATCACCGCCACATCTGTGGTACCGCCGCCGATATCCACGATCATGTTGCCAAAGGGCCTTGTGATATCAATACCTGCCCCGATAGCCGCAGCAATCGGCTCCTCGATGATGTTCACTTCTCTGGCGCCTGCCTGGTACGTGGCTTCCTCCACAGCTTTCTTCTCCACCTCTGTCACACCGCTGGGTACGCAGATGCTGATGCGGGGTTTTCGGAAAGCTTTCTTGCCCATGGCTTTGGAGATGAAGTATTTGAGCATTTTCTCTGTCACCTCATAGTCAGAGATAACACCCTGGCGCAGGGGGCGCACCGCCACAATGTTGCCGGGTGTTCTGCCGATCATCTGCCTTGCCTCTTCTCCTACTGCTCTTATTTTATTATTATCTTTATCGTATGCAACTACGGATGGTTCTTTCAGTACAATGCCTTTTCCTTTTGCGTAAACCAGTATACTGGCCGTTCCCAGGTCGATTCCAATATCTGTCGCTGCCATAGAATACCCCTTTCTATATTTGGATATCAGTGTTCTGCCCGGGATGTCTAGATCGGAAG
>ERZ507469.66-NODE-66-length-39945-cov-5.526_pt1 | contig 39945 bp, 44 predicted proteins | sample MGYA00512652_ERZ507469 | MGnify/ENA metagenome assembly ERZ507469
ATCTTGCTTTCTAAAAGCATCATGGCCACCTCGGTATTCAGAGCATTATCCTCTACCAGCAGTACCCGCCTGCCTGTAAAATCGTATGCCGGCGTGGTATTTTTTTTCTGTTCTTCCTCTTTTTCCCCCAGCGTTTTTGAAAAAGCTGAGATAAGTGAAGAACGGAACATAGGCTTGCTCACCAGCAGATTGACACCTGCCAGCTTTGCTTCATGTTCAATGACACTCCAGTCATAGGCGGTCATGATAATGATTGTGACATCCGGGCCTACGATTGTTCGGATCTTGCGGGCAGTCTCAATACCATTCATCCCCGGCATTTTCCAGTCGATCAGGACCATGTCGTAATACTTGTTTTCTGACCAGAGCTCTTCCACACGTTTTACCGCTTTACTGCCGCTGTCCACCCATTCGCCTGTGATCCCTATTTCTTTTAATGTAGCGACCACACTGATACAGGCTGCTACATCATCATCCACCACCAGAGTCTTCAAATGGGCAAAGTTATGGATCTGCGCTTTTTTCCTGCTTTGCAGCAGCGCCTCCTCTGTGATTCCCAGTCTGGCAACCACAGTGAACTCCGTGCCGATCCCTTTTATGGAACGCACCTCAATGTGCCCGTCCATCAGATCCACAATGTTTTTGGAGATTGCAAGTCCAAGTCCTGTTCCGCCGTATAAAGCCGTGGTACCGGTGGACTCCTGTGAAAACGGTTCAAATATATGGGGCAGGAATTCTTCATTCATGCCGACCCCTGTATCATTTACCACAAAACGCAGCTCAGCACCTTTTCTGCTGCGCCTGCACTGCTCCACGGAAAAAGTGACCGTCCCGCCCTCTGGGGTAAATTTGATGGCATTTCCTATAATATTGACCAGCACCTGCTGCAGCTTCATCGCGTCACCCACGTAATAGTCATCCAGTACCGGGTCCACGATACACTCATATGCAACGCCCTTGGCTTCTGCCTGGGAAAAACAGATGGCATTGATGCCGTTGACAAATTCTTCTGTAGGTATCTTTTCATTTTTCAGCAGCATCTTGCCGCTTTCAATGCGGCTCATATCCAATATATCGTTGATCAGGGACAACAGAAATCTGGATGAGATTCCAATCTTTGACAGGCAGTCCGCCACCTGCGTATTGTCATGATTTGCCTGGACAGCGATGGCTGTCATGCCGATGATGGCATTCATCGGGGTGCGTATCTCGTGGCTCATACGGGACAGGAAATCCGTTTTTGCAGCATTGGCCTGCTCGGCTGCCATAAGGGCGGATGACATATCCTCCCTTTGTTTCCGCTCCTGTTCTACTACATCTGTGACGTCTGCCCGGGTCATACACACCCGTCCAAGCTCTTCACTAATGTAAAATACCTGAAAACGCTTCATCCGTGGGACCTGCTCATCCCAAAGCTTCAGGATAAATGTATAAGAGCCGTGTTCAGCCAATTGCTGTTTCATATATTCAAAGTCCAGCTTATTCAGGAATTTCTCTTTGCCCCGCTCATCCATGCATCGTAAGGCTACCCGGCGGATTTCCTGCTGGAAATCCCCCTGTAGTGGGATTGAGGGGTTCCATCCATCGGAGAATCCTACCAGACGGTAGCCGGAGGTCTGTATGTCTATCTCCGTGATGATGTCATAGTCCAGCCTGGTGACCTTCTTTAACAGTTCTTCCTGCAGCTTCTGCTCTGTGATATCCAGAGTATAGAAAAACATGATCACATCACCGGTGGCAGGGTTCAGACAGGTACGGAAATTGGAACGGCTCCAAAAGGCAGTACCGTCCTTCCGCCTGCGCATGAAGGTGAAGTGATAATCCACCTTTCCCGCCCCGTAATCTGCCAGAACCTTCTCCCGCTCCAAAGTATTCATCATATCCTTTCCGTAATCGGGATTTACGGAAGAGTCCGCCAGATTTTCTACCGTCTGGTCATAGGTATCGCCCAGTCGGGCCACTGCTACATTTGCGGTTGATATGTAGCTCTCTATCTTATTTTGCGTCACATTGATGCGGCCCTGGAATGTGCCGTCCTTGGAGGAAAGCTCAGCAAAATAAGTCATTTCCTGTTCATACAGTTCATTGATCCGCTCCTGCAGGCGCTTCTCCTCTGTGATATCCACAAGGACGCAGTAGAAATGCCGCTCCCCGTTTGGCGCTTCAAATAAGTGGCCTTTCACAGATACCCACTTAATACTGCCGTCTTTACAGAGGAAGCGGTTCTCATTTTTTATGGTATTGCCATATATTAGCTGTTCATTCAATCTGTCTGTCAAAACGGCCAGATCATCAGGATGCATGACCGCAGACATCTTATTGCCCAGGGCAGCGAATTCTTCCCTGCTGTAGCCAAGGAATTCAAACAGCCCGTCATTTGCATCGATCACAGGGAAGTCCGCATCAAACCGGCAGCGGAAAACCCCGCCCGGAATGTTGTTATAAAGATGAAGGATCTCATTGCGGTCGTTCCGCTGGGCTGTGATATCCACACACACAGAAGCAATAGCAGGTTGTCTGTTTTCCGCCGCGACCACCCTTCCGATGTCATGGACCCAGATGTAGTTACCGTCCTTCTTTTTCATTCGGTACTCTACTGCATAATCACCGGAATCTTTGATCTGGCGCCGTACTGTTTCATTCACCATCTCCCGGTCATCCGGATGCATGCAGTGCAGGATTTTCCCTCCGATGTCTGTGACAAATTCTTCCTCATCTGCATATCCCAGGTAGTCCAGCATCGGTCTGTTGACGAAATAGAACGGGAATCCTTCGTCCAGATAGCTGCCCATCATGCCTCCGGCCAGGGAGTCATTGAGGATTTCCTGATGCCGACGTGCTATGTTCTCCATCACCAGTGTTTTTGGGTAATGCTCATCTTTTTGCTGAGTCACACTGGGCTGTGCAAAGTGAAGGCTCCGTATCTGCCAGAACCCCTGCCGGCACAAAAGCAGGATAAAACCGCGTAGATACCATGTATAGAGGGAATTCTTCAGACACATCTCAACAGAAAGATGACAGGCATTCTCAGATACCAGTTCTTCATCCAGCACCGCAAGGCCGCAGGCGAATGGCTCCTGCATTTCCCTGATATCTTCCCTGAGGTATGCCTCCATTTTATCCCGCCCTTTGATATGTACCTGCTCCCCTACCCCGATGAAACTTACATTATCCGCCAGAAAGCTGGCCGCCGCCTCGGCATCCCGTTGTTCAAACCATGTGCGGCAAAAAAGCTCTGCCTGTTCTCTCGCCTCTTTTCGCTGGCCTGTCTGTCTTATTTTCTCCACAGCCGGCATCCTCCTTTATTCCCTGTTTTCACCTGATACAGTGCCTGATCTGCTTTCTCGAGCACTGCCTGAATCGGTTCTTTCAAATCCCAGATGGCAACACCCACTGAGCAGGCCGCCGGTATCCTCTGAAAGGCGCGTTCCTTCTTCATGGCCTGACAGATATCCTCCCCCTTTTTGAGTGCGGCTTCTGTTTTCATGCATTTCATAATTATTACAAACTCATCGCCGCCGTATCTGGCCAACACGTCCGTCTCTCTGGCATGGGCGTTTAAAAAATCTCCAAACTGGCAGAGCGCCTCATCGCCCTTCCCATGTCCCAGGGTGTCATTGATTCTTTTAAGGTCATCCAGATCGAATAAATACACCGCACAGGGTGCATCCCCCTCCCGGAAGGTTTCGATAGCAGTCATAAGTCCCCGGCGGTTTAAAAGGCCGGTCATATAATCCATGTAAGCCTCCTTTTTAAGGTCAAACTCTTTCATTCTGAATAAGGTCAGCTCAACTGCATGGAGTGTTCTCTTACGAAGGCTGCTCTGTAGATGCGGTTTCGCCGTATAATCCGCGGCTCCCAGTTCCATCGCTCTGCCTTCCAGCTCTTCATCGGCCGGGCCCGTGGCAATGACAGGGATATCCCAGACCACTTTTGAATTTTGCAATGCCCCAAGTATTGTGAATCCATCCGGGTTTTTTATAGACAGGTTCAGGATGGTGGCAGCAATCCTGTTCCCATAACGGGTGAGCATGGTCAGGACTGTCTCTCCGTCGGCAGCCTCCAGGACCGTATATTTATCCGAAAAGGTTTCACGCACCTTATTGCGGTAAGAAGCCACCTCGTCAGCAACCACCAGAAATCCCTTCTCCTCCAGCAGAGGCAGTTCTTCCTGTATTTCTGACTGTTTGTCGGATTGGCACATAAGGGCTTCAAATTCATCACATGGCATAGGCTTTGCAAAATAATAGCCCTGCACGTAGTCGCAGCCATACTGACGCAGACGCTCCAGCTGCTCTTTTGTCTCCACTCCCTCTGCTATCACACTCAGGCACATGGAACGTGCCAGACCCATGATAAAGCGCAGGATCCCCTGATGGACCGGTTTTGCTGTTTCAATCTGGATGAACTTCATATCCAGCTTCAGGATATCCATAGGCATCTGGTTCAGCATATTTAAGGAGGAATAACCGCTGCCGAAATCATCCATCTCCACGATAAAGCCCAGGTCCCGCAGACCACTTACCGTATCGATGATCTGGTCAGGATCTTCTGTATATGCACTTTCCGTTATCTCTAAGTGAAGCCTTGAGGGTTTCAGTCCATATTTTTTCACAAGGGTTGTCAATATCTCTGCGAGTTCCACATTGTAAATATCCGCTCTGGAAACATTGGCGGAAATAGATGGAAGATGATGCCCTTTTTGGTCCCACTCCTGCAGCATGGCACAAGCCCTGTCCCACACAAACTGGTCCAACTTCGTGATAAAGCCGTTTTTCTCAAACAAGGGGATGAACTGTCCCGGAGCCTGCATGCCGAATTCCGGATGCTTCCAACGGATCAGCGCCTCCGCCCCGGAAAGGGTGTTGTCCTCTATCCTGTATTTGGGCTGCAGATATACTTCAAACTGTCCTTGTTCCAGGGCGTCCTCCATGCTGTCCGTGATCGCCTGTTCCAATAATAGTTTCTTTCGCAGCTTGTCATCATAGACGGCAAAATGTTTCCCGTACTGCCCTTTTATACTGCGTACAGCCAGAAACGCCCGGTCGCACATCTGTTCCACCTTGATCGCCCCGTCCTCGATGTAGTAGATCCCCCATTTCAATACGATATTCTTCGTGCCGGATAAGGTATTGATCTTATTCTCCGCCTCCACAAACCATTGTTCCCTGTAATCCGTTTGATGCTCCAATAAACAGGCGAACTTGTCTGCGTTCAGCCTGCCGTAGATGCCCCGGTCCCCCACATCAGTTATGTACATATTTGCCACCTGGCACAGAAGGTTATCTCCTGCGGGAATGCCGAAAATGTCATTGACCAGTTTAAAGTTTTCAATGTCTGAACAGAGGATATCATAGGACTTGTCTGGGTTGTGGTCCAGGACCTCCCTGACCTTCTGGTAAAAGAACTCCTTTGTGTAAAGGCCTGTCAGCCGGTCATACTGCAGCATGTTGACGATGGCTGCGGTTTCACGGAAGTTGATGATATTCGCTATGCGGTGCAGGATGACCTCCGGCCGGTAAGGCTTTGAGACAAAGTCATTAGCCCCACAGGATAAAGCGGCGACTTCACTTTTTTCACCGTCACTTTGGGTTGTCACGATCACAGGAATGGAAGAATAGGCAGGATTCGCCTTGATAACTGACAGAAAGGTGTGACCGTCCATAACGGGCATGATGATATCCAGCAGTATGAGGGAGATTTCTTCCCCATACTGCTTCAGGACTTCCAGTGCCTCCTGTCCGTTGGACGCTTCTGCTACCTCATATATTAAGGCGGATGTCAGAATCCCGCTCAATATCATCCGGTTCATGGCATTGTCTTCTACGATAAGGATTTTCTTTTTTGGCATTCTGATTACCCCTCTATTCTGATTCGAATATTTGTCTGCTAAATATCCCTTTCAAAAGGATACAGCCTGGATAAAGCCGTCCTCTCGATTTTTGTCTGTCTGTTCATGTACATTACAGATTTTTATTATAACATGGAAGATGTCAAAACACAACAAATTTAGTCTGCAGGCTAACCTATGAAATATATTTCTTTTTCAAATATTAGTGAAACGAAAAAAGCACCCGTCATTGTGACATGTGCCTTCTTCAAGCCGATGATTATTCAGATAGTCTTACCTTTATATCACCATTCGTAACTTTGAACTCTATAAGCTTCGAACTTTCTATTACATGGTTATCCAGCTCACTCTTTCCATTCTTAACTTCTGTTACTATCAGATACTCTTCCTCATTCCCTTTTATCGTTCCTTTAATGCTGCCATTTTCAGTGGAGCACTTGTAATTAGATGCGCTGGGATCCCTAAAAACTATATTTCCATTTGTCGTTTCAATCGAAATGCTCTCGTATTCTTTTTGAGGTAATGAGATATTGACTGCGTTATCCTCTACCCCCACTGTACCACGCGTTTTTTCAATGGTTAATATGCCATTCGTTATATCAATCTCATACCACGGGTCAGTGGGGGAATCCGAGTATTTAACAAGTACATCTTCACGCTCTGACATTTTGACCGTTATACTAGCGCTTATGTCTCTTACTATGATATCAGAGACTTCGTCCGCGCTTTGAAACTTCTTTCTTTCGTATTCATCATAATCATCAGTCACTATACAACCGGATAATAATCCCACCATTACAATCATAATTATTCCTAAAGAGACCTTCTTCATCTTTTCCCCTTCTACTCGTACCGCTGATATACTTCCTGCCTCTGGTACTCAATGGAGCGATATTTTATATAAACACATTTAATAGGATTGTCCGATAATGAATCTGTATATAGCCGGAATCTGAATTATTTATAAAAAGCTATATAGCCGGTCTTTGTCGGATGGTCTGCAAACAAAGCATCTCTTTCTTTCAGGACCTTATGTGCGACGGCCAGGTTAGCTCCTGAGGCCACAAAATTTGTTATCACGGTGAGCATTGATATGGTGCCGGGATATACGAATAAAAAGATTGTGCTTCCAATCCCTGTTCTGTCCGCCGGTTCCACAACTTCAATTCTAACAGAAAGTGATCATCAAATAGAATATGATACTGTTCACGTACATCACAGAATTTATTATAACATGAGAGGCCTCTGAGCACAACTGATTTCGACTGCCGGCTTATCTATTTGGTTATATTTTATCGGCTTTACAAGACGCGGTGGGCTGTGGGGGAAGAATAATGCCACGATATACCGAATTGATTGTTTTTTAAAGGCTCCTATGTTATAATATTTTGTAATGTACATGAACAGAATCGTATCATGGCTAAAGTACGGGGCGGAACGACTATCTAAATAAAAAGGCCTTTGAAGATGACCAGGATTATCTGGAGGGGATCACCGGCCTGTTTGAAGATTACGACCTGACGGATTATGATGTGGAGACCTTCAGCTCGGTCAGTTCGGTTCTTTCTACCTTAGGCGGAAACGGAATGATCTCACATTTGGAACTCATTCTTCCAGGCGATAAGCTCCTGACCGCCGGCGGAGAGCTGCTTAATGTATCCGGCCAGCTCTCATTCACTGAGAATGCCGCCCAGGAAAGCCACATATCCCGGCTGTGTACGGACTTTCAGGACCCGGACACCCTTGGGTAACAGAGAGGCTTGGATGAAAAGGAAGGAGAGATCATGGAACTATTTGAATCGCCAATTTTCAAGGATGATATAGGGAGACGAACCTTTCTTGAAATCCCGTTCGATGCAAGGGAGCGGTTTTGCAAACCGAAGGGTACGATCTATGTAAGCGGAACGATCAACGGTACCCCGTACCGAGGTAAATTATTATCCCGTGGCGGCGGAAAATTTCTGATGGGTTTAGATAAGCCGTTACAAAAGTCCCTTGGATTTGATGGACAGACCATGAACGCGCATGTCACCATGTCCTCCGAAGAGCTGGAACCTGCTGGCAAGAAACGTGAAGAGCCTGTTGCTGTCAGCAGCGGTATGGATGTACTTGCGGCGATCAAAACGCGGCAAAGCATACGAAAGTTCGCCTCAAGGCCCGTCGGGGACGATATGGTTACGACAATACTTTGCTGTGGAATGTATGCGCCTACGGCGAAAAATAAGCGCCCCTGCCATTTCATTGTTATAAGGAACAGACAGCTTCTGGCAGAACTTGCCTCACAAAACTCACAGGCCGCTATGCTTGAATCCGCCGCTGGTGCCATCGTCATTTGTGGTGATAAGAATATAGAGGGAATGAAAGAGTTTTTGTATGCAGACTGTGCTGCTGCCACGCAGAACATCCTGCTCGGTATTCATGGCCTTGGGCTGGGAGGCGTTTGGTGCGGAGTGGCGTCAAACTCTGATTGGCGGAAGCGGATGATTGCTGCGTTAGAACTTCCCGTTAAACTGGAACCCGTCGCGGTGATTGCATTCGGATGGCCGGATGAGGAGAAGGAATTACGGGGCCGCTGGGAACCGGAAAAGATTCATTATGACAGGTGGTAATGATCTGTTGGAAAATGGTCTTGTTGGGAGCGAGCGTCTTATGAGGATAACAGGTGTATCAATAAATTAAAATTGAACAAAATTGCTACGCCACAGCCTCGGCAGGCTATCGCTCAGCTATTTTGTTCAATTTGAATTTGAGGAGTGAAGAGGATTACAATGAAAATCATGAAAACTATTTTGATAATGCTTTTGATAATCACAGCAATCAGCCTTACTGCATGTACAAGTGCAAAAAATATTTCAAATAGCCCCTTTCCTGGCGTTGATGATGCCGATATCCCCGATATATTGGAAACGACAGTCGGCAATTTAGGGAACGTCTACTATTCTGCCGGTATAACCAATGCCCCGGATTATAAATCGGTATTAACTGTAACCTTTGAAGATACAACCGAAGCAGATTATGATACCCTAATGGAGCATTATAAATCTGAATCGACGGGAACTGATGAAAATAACGCATTATTGTTTGAGTGGGGAATGCTTCAAGTATCGTCCAATAATAACTCAATTACAATTAATGCATTGATCAAATGATGCAAATTTGAATATGCAGGAGTGCTGAAATGATAAATATTATTGAAACAGAACGTTTAATTCTTCGTCCGCTTACACTTGAAGATGCGGATATTGCCTATTATGGATGGACTGGAGATGCGGAAGTAGCGGAATATGTAAGTTGGCTTCCTCACCATTCGATTGATGATACGATTGAATGGATAAAAGAAATTGAGTGGAAACAGGATGATATAGGGAATATCTTGGAAAATAACAATTACATTTGGGGATTTGAATTGAAAGAAACAGGTGAACTTTTCGGTTCTGGTGGGTTAATTTGGGAAGAAAAAAGGCAACTGTTTCAAGTCGGATATAATATCATGAAGACGCATTGGAATCACGGATATACCACAGAAGCGATGCAGGCAATTTTCAGTTTTGTCTCCGCCAATTTGGGTATAAAGCGAATTGCTGGCAGTCACGCAAAAGAAAACCTTGCTTCTGCAAAGGTACTTGAAAAGCTTGGCTTTGTTTATGACAGAGATGGTATTACTTCCCATGTTGATGGGGTTCGTCACTTTGATAACCGAGAATATTTTTTAGAGTTGGACTGACAAATTCAAACTTGTCTGGAAAACTGGAATTAGTAGATTCATTCCTCTATAAAATTTGATGTTTTTATGATCCAATCTGATTTCCACCAATTTTTGCTGATATGCCATTCCTCAGGATAGCCTGTCCAGGCCCAATTGATATTCCATGTCCCATCCTCATTTTGAGTGTCTGCAATAAACTTGCATTCAAAATCGCATACTTCTTGGTTCGCCAAATAGAAATCGCTCTTTTTAGAGGTGATAAACGGGGATGGCTTGCAAACATATTCCGTTTTCCAACTCTCGTCGTATTATCCCAGGAATGCCCATCAAAATTCACCTGCGAGGCCTTGCTGCGTTGAAATTCACTTTTTCCCCTCCTGTCTTTAGAAAACAAATCCTTCTAACCAACACACAGATTTATCGACAAATTCAAATTGAATTTGACAATCTCTTTTCATATACAGTAATAGACAAGGCTTTCCTTGTTCGTCTAATTCAGTTCTTTTATAAATATCAAATACCATGTGTTCATAAAATCCTTTTGCAAGAGGAATTAACGGAAACGGACATTCTGGGGACTGGGAGTGATAGTCTGCTCTGTCTGTATATAATCCTTTAGAACATCCGTCATTGACAGATCCGTCTCCCGGATATTTCCGGTTTCTTCCTCAGTCAGCACACCGCTTAAAAATGCTACAGTATATGTGGATTCAGGGTTCAGAGTATTTTGATTCAGCTTCACATCGCTGACCCTGTGTCCCTCGTCCTGTTCTGTATCATAGGTAAGTGTAAGGCCGGAAACAGCGAAGGGATGAAAATGGTCCACTACCCCTGTCTCCTGCTCTTTTATGGAGGTGGCTCCGTGCTCCAGAATATCCAGCAGTTCACTGCCCGTAACCGAAGCAGTGCTGCACAGCAGCGGGACGTCCAATTCTATTTGTGTAATCCTGGTTATATCGGCATTTGTTATGCCGCCCTCATACAGCCTGGACCGGGTTCCTCCTACAGGGGCATAAAAATCCGCTTCTGCCATGCCGATCAGTGCAACATCCGTGCCGGCGGCAGTACGCAGGGCGTCCGCCTTCAGGTTCCCTGTCTGCAATACCGTAAAATCCTCAGTGGCGCTTCCGATATACTCTTCGGCCTGCCCTCCCTTTTCCAGTAGTTTCTGACACTTTTCCAGTATTTCATCACTGGTTGTTTCACCGCGGATAAAGGCTGCGATTTCCGTTTCAAGCACAGAAGTAAACATGTCATATCCGGGACGCATGATATATTGTCCGCTCTCAATCTGGATCCTGATATCTTCCATAAAAGATTCATCGGGAACTTCTGCACCTCTGGTTGCCGACACCATTCCCAGTCCGTCTTTAATCAACAATTGCTGCCCTTCATCCGAGGCCATAAAAGAAAGGATTTCCATGACAGCTTCCCTCTTTTCTTCATTTCCCTCCAGGCTCAGTTCCTGGTTCGCACAGAAATAATAGCCAAGGTTCAGAAGCCATCCCTGTCCGTCCGTCATGCTGAAATGGGGCATAAAACAGTACTCGTCTGTCCCCTCCTCATTGTATGTGCGCAGCAGATCAATCTCCCCGGAAGTAATGGCAATCTTTCTATTAAGAAAGTCTTCATTGCACATACTGCCTGTAAACTCTAAATCCTCCGTGCGAACCAGGCCGGCATCCATCAGCCGCTCTAAATCCTGAAAAGCCGTCAGCATAGGCTCGAGCGATACCTTTTCCCCGGCCATAAGCCTGTTGTGCCACATCTGTCCGTCCACCTGGGTGAGCGTGTCAAGAGCGGAATAGACACAGTAATTATATATTTGAAAGCTTTGCAGACTGGAATCATGAAAGACAAACCGATATCCGCGTATCCCGCTTTTATCAATTTCTACCGCTAACTTTAAATATTCATCGTAGGTCTTTGGTACGCTCCATCCATTTTCCTCGAACAATGTTCTGTTATAAATATTACAATTAAAGCTGAGAGGACCGGGAAGCAGATAAATATGTCCTTCTTCATCCATCTGAAGCGCATTTGCATTATAACTTGCCGGAAATGACTGGGTAGAAAGATCCAGAAGCAGTCCCGTTAAGTCCGCTTTTGGTATGTGCCCTGCCTTGATCAGGACCAGATCCCCCATATCCTTGTTTTTAACCCGGGCAATGTGTTCATTGATTTTAAAAGAACCTGCATAACTGTCCTGAATTAACCGGACATTCTCAAAACGCTCCTCCACTGCTTCGGCAAAATGATTCACCGGAATGCTGGTTGTGATTGTGACTGCAATACAGTCGCTTTCATCTTCCTCCGCCGTCCCGATGAAATTCTCGCTCACGGAGTTTTCCTTCACGGTGCATCCTCCCAGCAATGCGAGGAGCAGCATCAGTCCGGCACATGTTATCATAATATAGTACTTTCTTTTGCCTTTTCCCATTTCAGACCCCGCCTAATCTATATATTTTTTGATTTCCTTTATAATTGCTTCCATATCCAATGGTTTCGCAAAATGACTGTTCATTCCGGCCTCTTTCGCCATGATAATATCTTCTGAAAAAGCATCTGCTGTCATGGCAAATATAGGGATGCGGCCTGCATCCTCTCGGTCTGCGCTGCGGATGGCTCTTGCAGCCTCATACCCATTCATAACAGGCATCTGAATATCCATGAGAATCATATCGTAATATCCAGCCGGTGAGCGCCCGAACAGCTCCACGGCCTCTCTCCCATTCCAGGCTGTCTCGACCTCTGCCCCAAGTTCACTCATAGAATACAGGGCAATCTCCTGATTGATTTCGTTATCTTCGACCAGCAGAAATCTTCTGCCCTTCAAAGTCAGTCTCTTTACGGCACTTACCTTTTCCTTCTTATCCTGGTTAAGATAATATCTCTGGATACAGTCATACAGGGTGGATTTAAAGAATGGCTTTTGAATAAAACCGTCAATCTTTGTATCATTGACCCCGGATTCAATCTCCGACAGGTCATAGGCACTGATGATCAGGATCGGCACGTCATCTCCCACGTATTCGCGTATGGATCTGGCCGCATCTGCACCTCCTAATTTCGGCATTTTCCAGTCCAGAAGAATCATCTGATAATCGTCCCCTTCAAGACAGGATTCCCGGACCTTTTCAACAGCCTCCTGACCGTTGAAGGCCACGTCCACAACTGCTCCCATTGTTTTTAAGAACTCAGCCGCAGACAGGCATGTATCTGGATCGTCATCCGCTAATAATACCCGGATGGCAGGAAGTGTCAGCTCCTGCGGCTCTGCGGCAATCTGCAGGTCAAGCTCTACAGTGAATACACTCCCTTTATCAAGCTCACTCTCTACCCGGATGGTTCCGTCCATCATATCCACAATCATTTTAGTGATGGACATGCCCAGCCCGCTGCCCTCAATCTTATCAATCCGGCTGTCCCGTTCCCGTGAAAAGGATTCAAACAGATTTTTCTGGAATTCAGGCGATATCCCGATTCCTGTGTCAGCCACGCAGAATACAAAATGCCCACAGCCCTTTACAGGGGAAGGCTGTTCGCATACATCCACACTGATCTTTCCTCCGTCAGGTGTAAACTTAAGGGCATTGCCCAAAAGATTAATCAGAATCTGGCTCAGACGCAGGGAATCAAAAACCAGCTCTTCATGGTCAATATCGTGTATTCGGATATTAAATTCCTGGTTTTTCTGCCGGATAGTGGGCCGGGTGATTCCTACCAGATTATCCATCAGCTCCACTAGAGATGCCGTATTGTTATTGAGGACCATTTTGCCGCTTTCAATCTTGGACATATCCAGAATATCATTGATCAGACCGACAAGCAGATGCCCTGACAGATTAATTTTCTGAAGGCAGTCTCTTACCTTCTCGGGTTCGTTTAAATGACCGGACGCTATTTTTGTCATTCCCACAATAGCATTCATCGGAGTACGGATATCATGTGACATATTAGAGAGGAAACGGCTCTTAGCCATATTCGCACTTTCTGCTGCTTTCCTTGCCTTTTCTTCTGCATGCAGGACTTTTTTTGCCGAGTCAGAATAAAGCAGAATAAAGGCTGCTATAATCAGAGCCCCTATCAGCAGCAGACAGAGAAACGTAATAATGGAAGACTGCTGTATACGCCCGCTGACTACATCCATAGGCACCATCATGATCAGCTGCCAGTCGTCAACCCCTACCGGAGTATGATTCAAATAGTATTCACCATTGTCTGTGTGAACGGTCATCAGCTCCTGATGGTCTGAGTGTATATTCTCCCGAAGCAGCTGTGCAGAACCTCTTTCAAATTTCTCTTCTGCCAGACTGTTGAAGAGATTATAACCGGATATGGCACTGTCCTGAGCAGTCCGAAAGAGCACGACCCCGTCCTTATGAGTAATATACAGCTCCGCTTTTCCGTCAAATGCCTGTATATCAAGGATATCGAATAGATTCTGACTGTTGTATGTCGCTCCCATAGCTTTGAATGTTTTACCGCTGATGCTTAGGTTCTCCACCGGAGAGAGAAAAACAAGCTTATTTTCGTCTTCGAAAAGAACATTGTCCAGTATCACAGGGATTCGCTCAGTCAGCAGATTCACGATTATCTCTTTCTGTGACAGCAGAGAGAAGGAATTTTCATTATCATAGTACATGGCGTCTTTATCTACAAAGCACAGTGAGTCAAATCCCCAGTCCTCTTTCTTTTCTCTGATATAACTGTTAAAGTCTGTATCATCCTGATAAGGAACATCGGATAAATAATTGTGAAACATTTCTACCATATTCCACTGACTTTAGGACTGTTTGACAATGGAAGCTGCCATCTGTCTGGAAACCTCATCCAGATGCTCCGAACTTTCTGTATATGTAGTCTGTCGGATAATGGAGGTATAGTATAACAAGGTGCATACAATGATACACGCAAATGCTATTACCAAAGGGATTTTCCAGTTTATTTTTCTTTGTCCTCTCATTGTTGGATACCGTTCCTTTTATTGATTTTATGAAACACAGATGCTCTGATACTTCTTCTCTGCCGAATCGATTAGCTGGCTGACCGTCATGCCGTCATCCGGAAACTCCACCTGTATGTACCTGGGGATGATAAATTCCTTTTTTCCGTCTATTCTCTTTTTCAGGATCAGCTGCAATATGAAATCTTCAATGATTTCCTGATCCGTTTCTTTAAACAGGCCAATAAGCAGCACTTCTTCATTCAACCGTGCCGTAAGGGCATCTTCCTGAAAGCTGTTGTTTATGCTCTGGAATATAACATCAAAATATTCATCAATCTGCCGGCTTTGCAGTTTCTCGGCCAGATTATGAAAGTTTGTGAGATGGATGTACAGGAGCCTGATATATTTCTTATTTTTTATTCTTTTCTGATCAGCATAATGACAGAATCCGTCTAAATTCAATAAGCCGCTGTCCGGATAAGTATAACCGGCCCTTTTTAACCTCTTCTCTTTCCGGAACAGGATATATATAGTACAGATTAACAGATATACTGTTAAACCGCCGAAGATACACCCCAGACTGATCAGCGTCTCCGTTGTCCGGGATAGCCAGCCATCTTTGGGCTGTATACTGATATTCCAGTTTGCAGGAAGATTGAACTCCAGTTTTACTGCTTCAGAGAAATCGACTGATTCATCACTGACTGCAATAATCATCTTTTTCTCACCTAACTCATCGACTCTCCACAATTCATAGTCATACATCCCGGATTCCAGCAGACCTAACTGCAATTGCTCTATGACACTGTTGTGTTCCAGAGCAGCTACAATCTCACCTTGAAATCTGTTCCCGTTTACAATCGGATTAATAAAGAAAAAAACATCCTTTTCACAGAAATCTACTGTTTCGGGTCCTTCTATAACTTCACTTTTAATCACCTTTGCAAGAGTATGGCTGTAAGGAAACTCACTCAGGTTCTTTCCCTCTAGGTCCTGATACTTTGCAGGCAATATTTTAGCCATAGAATCGCCGTTAAAATATGCCAGATAAACTATTTCTTCGTGCTGTGCAAGTAATTTGCTTCCGATATCAGAAAAAACGCCGGTGATATCGTTATTTGTATCTCCAATGAAAACGGAAAGGATGGACGCATAATTTAACTGATTGAGATTCCCCCTGATTTTTTCCGTATAAACCTTCGCAACGGTGCCTGCATCACGCTGATGCTGATCGGTCAGCCACTGGCGGATCATATTCCTCAGTCCTAAAAAAACGCTTAAGATTACGAACGCTAATATAATAAACTCGAATAGTTTCTTCCTGCTTGTATTATTCATATACATGTTCTCCATTTAAAAAAAGAGAGTACCGCCCTTTACTGTGACGCTTTACATCATAGAGCGCCTTGTCAGCATTGGAGATGAGGGTATCCAGAGAGGATTGCCTGTCCCAGATACATGCCCCGATACTGCAGTGGACCTTAACTTCTTCTTTGTAGGAGACAGAAATCTGCAGGTTTTTTACAAGCTCCATTAATACTTCTTTCAATTCCCCGACATTTTCTATGTCCTTAAGCAGCAGAATAAATTCATCCCCGCCGTATCTTCCTGCAAAACCGTCATATCTTTTCTCATATTCACGCAGAATACTGCCGATTTTCTGTAAGGCAATGTCACCTGCTGCATGTCCATAAGTATCATTTAATATCTTCAGATCATCAAGATCCACAAAACAAAGCGTAATGATATCTTTATCTTCTTTACAATTCAGAAGAAGCTTTGCCTGATTCAGAAAAAATGTCCGTGTGGAAAGACCTGTCAGCTCATCCCTCAGTCCCTTGCTGGACATTTGAAGAATTGTTTCATAATCAATGTTTTCGACATCGTCACTATTATATAATTTCTTCTCAATATCATGGAAAGAAGCAAGCAGTTTTCTCGTAGCCTGCGCCTGCGTCTTTGTCTGCCGGACGATATATAGATAAAAGACAGTCATGGACCCTGTAAGCAAAACACAAAACAGCAGTATATAAGGAAGAATCGCAAGAAAACTGGAAAAGAAATCAGCCGTTACCAGTATGTCCCAGTTGGTCTGTTTGATGGGTCCATATAATGTATATTGAATACTTCCGGTTTTCATGCTTGTAAAAGAGCCTGCTTCGCGTGCAAGCAAAGACACTTCAAGCTGATCTGTTGTAGTATTAAATAATGTTCTGTCGCCTAATATATCCATGTATAAAGCGCCGTAATCCAAGTTATTGGTCGAAGACATGACCTGTCCTTTCGAGCCGATCAATATTGCGTCTACACCGTCAGCCGTTGCAGCCTGTTCCATCAGCTTAATTGTCTCATCAAAATATATGGAGCAAAACAGGCTTCCTGTCATCTCCTGCTCCATCATAAGGGGTACCGCGACAGTATAATTTAGAGTTACCCCGTCCGCCCCGGCGATGAAGCTGTCAGTCACAATATCATTCCTCGTAGAATAGAGCTTTTGCATATGCTCGCGGCTTGCCAGACTTGCGGGCTCTTCCCCCAGCGTATACACCTGGATCTCCTTATCAACATAGCAGATAAACATGTATCCAAACTGTTCATTGATTTTATCAATCTTTTCTACCTTTTCCTCCCAGGGTATCTGGGGATCATAAAATTCAGGAAGAGATGCGAGTGATTTTAATAGCTTTAACGACTCATCGACTCTTTGGGAAATCTGAGCAGAAGCGCTCTGACAGGCAGTCTCAGCCGATTGCCTCATTGTCCTTACACTGAGAAAAATCCCCGCTGCACCGGCAAGTAATATGCAGATTAGAGATAAACAAATAAACCTTTTGCGGATTGCCGGCAGCAAAAGGATTTCATAGTTAGAATTTTTTTCGTGCTGATCTGATTTTTTCATATAGTTTGTCCCCTATTTCCTGTTAGGAAAGTTATTCTGTTAAGAATGTTTCCCTAGCCAGCCTGTTTGCGTAAAGTAGGCCGTGGCCATCGACGGAACTGACGAACACAGACATCGGCGCGTGGTCCAGCACTACCGCAGATTGGGTGGGGGACAGTGGAAATGACTTTGCCATACTATACCCCTCCCTTCAGCTGTGTCAAAAACACCGCATTCATCCCCGTAGATCTGCTTTTTCCACAGCCGGCATCCTCCTTTATTCCCTGTTTTCGCCTGATACAGTGCCTGATCTGCCTTCTCGATCACAGCCTGAATCGGTTCTTTCAAATCCTAGACGGCAACACCCACGGAGCAGGCCGCCGGTGTTCCTATAAAAGCACGTTCCTTCTTCATGGCCTGGCAGATATCTTCGCTTTTTTTCATGGCTGCCTCTGTTTTCATATTTTTCATGATCACAACAAATTCATCACCGCCATATCTGGCCAGCACATCCGTCTCCCGTGCATGGCTGCTCAGAAAGCTGCCAAACCGGCAGAGTGCCTCATCACCCTTCCCATGTCCCTGAGTGTCATGGATCCTCTTAAGGTCATCCAGATCGAATAAATACACTGCGCAGAGAGCATCCTCATCCCGGAAGGCCTCTATGGCTGCCATAAGCCTCTTTTCGGAGGTCGAGTGCTGCTTTTCGTAATAAGGTCAGCTCAACCGCATGGAGTGTTCTCTTGCGAAGTCTGCTTTGCAGATGGGGTTTTGCCGTATAATCTGAGGCTCCCAGTTCCATCGCTCTGCCTTCCAGTTCTTCATTGGCCGGGCCTGTGGCAATGACGGGGATATCCCAGACCATTTTTGACTTTTGCAATGCCCCCAGTATCGTGAATCCATCCAGGGTTTTTATGGACAGATTCAGGATGATAGCAGCAATCCTGTTCCCATAACGGGTGAGCAAGGCCAGGACTGTCTCTCTGTCGGCAGCCTCCAGGACCGTATATTTATCCGAAAAGGTATCATGCACCTTATTGCGGTAAGCAGCCATCTCGTCAGCAACTACCAGAAACCCTTTTTCATCCAGCAAAGGCAGTTCTTCCTGTATTTCTAACTGTCTGTCGTCTAGGCACATAAGGGCTTCAAATTCTTCACATGGCATAGGCTTTGCAAAATAGTAGCCCTGCACGTAGTCGCAGCCATACTGGTGCAGACGCTCCAGCTGCTCCTTTGTCTCCACGCCTTCTGCAATAACACTCAGGCACATGGAGCGTGCCAGACCCATGATAAAGCGCGTCTGTTCATGTGCATTACAGATTTTTATTATAACATGGAGGATGTTAAAATACAACAAATTTAGTCTGCCGGCTAACCTATGAAGTATTTTTGTTACAGTTCACTCCGTGATCAGTAGTACGTTTCGCGATGCACAGAACTTATGCATACTGTATAAGTTCGCGCGTCGTATGTCTCGGGATTTCCGTGCATACTGCACGGAAACACCTCGCGGGATAACTAACGCGTGACAGTAACATATTCTTCTTTATCAATTGAAGAGAAACAAAAAAGCACCTGTCATTGTGACAAGTGCTTACGCTCCATGTTTAACTTCTTATAGAGGATGGATTATTTCCTGCCCAAAATTCAGGAACGCGATTTTCTTTCCGTCAGCGATATACCGAAATACTTTCATCGAAGTGTCCCAGGGATTACCGCGTCCTTTTCAGATAAACCATATCAATCAGTTGTTTCCCATCTTCAAACATCGGGTGGTCATAGTTATCTGTAAAAAAGTTTTTTATCCGATGTGACTCTGTAAAACCACATTTATTATAAAAGGTTAAAGCTGAAGGAACATCACCTGTCCCAACAAACATGGTCCTGCAATGGGTATAATTGGAAAACAAGAATTCTATCAGGCTTTTCCCATAGCCTTTACGTTGACAATCGGGTAAAACAGCAATGTTCTTCAGTTCATAAACACCATCACCTTCTTGCGTGATCACACATTCGGCTTTTATACCGTTATCATCCAAAACGAACATCTCACCACGTTCAAGGTATTTATCTATCATATCTTCCTGCTCATCAGCCAGCAATAGTAAGTCTATATATTCTTTTTTTCCGTCCATAACCTGTTTTATTGTCACTATCTTTCCTCCAAATTCTAATCTGCCCAGTTCGTTAAACTGGGATTTTCATTTATACTGGCTTAATTAAACCGTTTTCCCAAAAAGCATCAAAGGTGTTTACCGCACCACCGTGTTCAACGATTTTTCCGTTCACAATTTTATCAATATCTACACCAGTCATTTCTATAACCCTATTCGTTGGCGTTATTCCAATAAACTCGCCCTTGTGCGTTCCTCTCATAATAAATTCCGAAATAACAGTATCGCCGTCCTCAAACTGGCGGGTAATCTCCATTGTGTAGTCGGGATATGTATTTTTAACAGCCACAAGGTGTTGCTCCATTCCATCTATGCCGATAAAAATTTCGTTTTTGCCACCTCTTTGCACGCAATCTTTTGAGATATATTGCGGTAGTTCATCAAGCAAGTTTTCTGATACGACCACCTCGTAAAAGTATTTTATAATCTCTTTATTGTTCATTATACACCTCTAAATAAATTCAAATTCGTAATATAATAGTTTGTCAGTTCCGACAGGTCATACGCTGCTTCCATCAGCAGTCTTCGATAAAATGCCATTGCTTAATAACTCAAAATTTATAAAGCAGTTTCGCAAGCCCCATCTCATAGAAAAAAAGAAATGCCCCGCAAATATGACTATAATACAAATCGGAAGTTCTATAGCCGGAACATTCCGTAATTTGATTCGGTTTTTCGTACATATAGCAAATACTTTATACAACACGAATCCTATAGCTGCCCCCAGGGTGTTTAGTATCAAGTCATCAATATCTGTCCGCCGGTTGTTTAGTAACTGGCTGATCTCAATGAGAAGTGAAAACGAAAAACCAACGCCTGTCATACGGACAAACTTATCCATCTTCTCCCAGACAAGGGGAACTAAGAATGCCAGCGGAATAAACAGCAGAACATTGAGCACATACGCGATCACATCAATATCCTTGGAAAAAGGAAGGAAGTTAATCTGATCCTGCTTTACTTCAAATTGGTATGACAATCCATTATAAAGTGTTCCTGTACCCGTAAAATGATATACTGCCATGATGTAGAGTGCAAAAAGAATGATTGCAGGATAATAAGATTTTGATATGTTCAGTTTCTTCTTTTTATGCAGGAATCCAAACAGCGCAAGCATGACCAAAAAAGGAATAAACGATGACAGAAATTCATATCCCAAGAAAATCATTTGATCCATAGAGTGCCCTCCTTATATTTCATTTACGTACCCTGTGCTTCTCTTTTTTCTGCATATACATCTTTTTGTCTGCCGCCTGGACCAATTCTGCAAAGTCGGAAAAATCCTCTCCATCGATCACACCGTAACTGAAGGAAAGCGGGCTTTGGAAGCGCTCCGTCCGCCCCTGCTCCGCAAGTATAGAAAGGATCTCTTCCATGCGGCTTTCTACAATGCTGACCGCTGCCTCCGGAAAAAGCAGGAGGAACTCGTCCCCTCCATAACGAAACAGCATATCCTTCCCGCTCCGGCAGGCATGCCGCAGCTGCCCGGTCACTGTCCTGATATAGCGGTCACCCTCCGCATGTCCGTAACGGTCATTCATCTTCTTTAATTCATCCAGATCCACAAAACAAATAGTTATGGGAATACCCCTGCTTAGCATATCAGTGCCCACATCAACGGCATGCTGCCGGTTGTACAACCCTGTCAGCGGATCCCGGAGCGCCTTTTGCAGCAGGCGCGGCTCCTCCTGCCGGTAGGTCTCCAGCTCCTGCTCCATACTCTGGTTCATTTTCTGGTATTCCGCCATGACGCAGGTCCGCCATGTGTACCAGATGCCGATGGCAAACCCCATCATGCTGAAAAGGCCGGATTTGATGCTCCATCCCTTTAAGAGCAGGTTGTTTGCATCTGTCGAATAGATCAATAAGTTCAGGAACAGATAAAAGAACAGGCAGGTGAGCAATTCCAGCAAAAACCGCATACGCCGCCGGTAATCCATGATCAGGCGCAGATATCCCTGAAATCGGGCCCGGCTCAGAACCTGCATAGTAAAGCCAGCCAGAACGAATCCGAGAAATACCGGGATAGCCTTCAGATTCTGGGGACTGCTGATATGGTTATCAAAGGCCTGTAAAGACTGCCCGGTGATGATCGCTATGGCATTTCGGCAGAGGATATTAATCGCCAGGCCGTAAATGATCCCGGTCAGCGTACTGAACAACGTGCAGTGCCAGTCCCTATCCGTGTAATACATGGTCTCACCAAACAGGAGTACAGCAAAGCAAAGCCAGTTCATGACCAGATGGAATTCCAGCGCGCCGAACACAACAAAAGCCATATAATTGATTATAAAGAACAGAATCACCGCCCTGGTGCGAAGCCCTGGCATCTGCCGCTGCCTGCTGACAAAGTTGAAATAATTCCAGTGATAAAAGAAATATGCCGCTCCATTTAACAGGATAATGAATAAATGGAAAGGATTTAAAAATCTCTCCACAGCTGCCGCCTCCTTCCTAGTGCCTTCTGCGCTCTTTGTCCTGGTACATAACCTTATCGGCTCGCTCCAACAATTGGTATGTGCGCTCTTGTGTATCCAGGTCTGCTTCCGCGATACCGAAACTGAAGGCCGGAATATGCTCAAAGTTTCCCTCTGCAGCCTCAGAACGCATTTGCTCCAGTTTTTCGTTCGCATCGGCTTCATTACAACCGGAAAGCACGATCACAAATTCATCACCGCCAACCCTTGCAAATATATCCTCTTCCCGAAGCCGGCCGAGGATATATTGGGAAAACTGCACGAGATAAGAATCCCCCGCGGCATGCCCCTGACTGTCGTTGATACGTTTCAGTCCGTCCAGGTCTATGTACGCCAGGGAAAACTGCTGTTTTTTCTCCAACAGGGCTTCCATCTGCTCCATCAGGTACTGGCGGGAAAACAGCCCTGTCAGTGCATCCCTGTCGCTCCTGTTTTTCAGCTCCTCTTTCCGCCGCTCCTGCCGGGCAAGCTTTTGGGACAGCTCCCGGTGCCGGATCTCGCTCTGGTGTTCCACGATGATAGAATACAGATGGAACAGGCAACGGATAATGAAGAATTCTTTGAGTGCTGCCGCACCGATCAACAGTAAAGGCAGAAAGGTCCACGGGATCCTTGCGATACAGAGCAGGCTGTCCAGAAGCAGGAATATATTACAAAACCAAAGGAATACCATGAACGGCCGTGTTTCTTCACTGAGGGACTGTACGCGCAGCGCTTCCTTAAGCTTCGGCCAGCTCAGGATAACGATGTCCGCCACAATGCTGACGGCTACGGCTACCGAGATTGTCGCGATCCGCCATTTCGGCTGGTGGAGCAAGATTCCCATTGGCATCTTTACGCCCAAAGAAGCCATCCCGATCAATATCATATGAAATGCGATATAGAGCGGCTGGGTAAGGCTTACCATGAAGGACCCTTTGGACCATTCGTTTCGTTTTAAGCACCAGCGGAAGGCATCACATAGAAATGCCAGCACATAGACCACCGTCAGGTGCAGCTCCAGCATGCACCAAAGGCAAAACAAGAGCAGTTCGGGCAATATGTATAAGAAACTATGGACCAACGTACAATCACGGACATATCCCAAAGCTTTTATTGTCCGAAGGGACGTATACCCACGGAGCAGATAAAGGGCCGCCGGTATGAGCAGGCTCCATCCAATATAAATCTCCAGTGTTCTCCCCCTTCTTTCCTGCGGTATCTCCAGTTGACAGGTTCCTTTGCCGCCATATAGCAGCCACCATTTGCATTCAGATGATAAAGAGCTCTATGTTGTCCATCATCTTCCAGTACTTCCTGACGCTCATATTAATGCCATATTCCCGATCCTTCAGATATATCTGCCGTCCTGTTCCCTTTACTGTGAATGTCAGTCCATCATACGTGTGATAGACCTGGTCTGTGGTATAGAAAGCTCCATTCGCCAGAAAGATCTGATATTTGCACCCATAAAGCTTCTGACGTTTTTTTTGTATCCGATCTAATTCCCAATCCGTAAAGATTTCCATACCGATCACCAGGCTGAAAAACAAAAGGATCACTCCAGGAAATATAAAAATAACCCCCAAATTTACACCTCTCAACAATTTTTTTATTTTTTAATTATATTGTGTTTCAGCTGTAAATGCAAACGTTGCTTTCATGAATATGAAAAGAATTTTGATATAAGCAGAGATTGAAAAGATGCACGACAAAAGGGCAGGCGAATCATCACCTGCCCTTAACCTATATCATTCATCCTTTTACGCGTTCCCCGCTGCAGCAAGATGAGGCTTCGCTGCAGTGCATAACATAATTGCTCTATTTTACTATCATTATATTCCTTCCACTTACTCTGATTGTAACATATTTTAATTAAAAGGACACCAAATATCAAAACTCCTGCCTTTCTTATTTTTCACATTAAATATCACTTAAGAAACTACTGCGACGCTCAGTATACCCAATGCACTCACGGCTGTTGATAAGGCTGCAATAATAGTTTCATTTTAACATTTATGGTAAATAAAATAATTTATTCAGGGCTAAATGATGGATACGTGTGTAATTCAAGTATTTTCATGACTCCTTGCTGCTCCTTCTTTGATAGCTCCACTGTCATGCTGGCTCTTAAGACTTCCTGCTCATCATAGACATCATAGGTGACCTTTGCCTTGCTGTCCTTTGTTGCATTGTAATACTCAAGTAATTCACCTTTTTCATTATATATCTGGAAATTGTCACTTTTCCAGTAATCCGGTATCCAGTAAAGACATTCCTCTTTACTAAAAATGGTATCCACACCATAATCCGTATCCTCTATGCGGTTTTTATAGGAATAGTTTTCCCCTGCCTTTACTTTGATAGCATACCCTTCTCCAAATGGTGTATTTACTGCCTCCAGATATTCAAACTGCCCTTCCTTCAATTTTACTTCTTCCTCTCCTTTGATTTCCTGCGCATAAACCGTCAGGGGGAAAACACCATCTTTTATGTTTGATTGCCTCAGCGTCAGGCAGGCACTGCTTATTCCAATTGCTATAAGGCACCCAGCCGCATATCTTTTATGCCTTTTGTTCCTTTTCATCCTATCCTCAGCAATACGTTTGCTTTCATCAAGGATTCGTTTCCTGCCTTCTGCATCCATACGGATACTGTGTATGATTTTTTCATATCTGTTCATGACAACACCTCTTTTCTTAAAAGTTCCCGACCTCTTTGCAGTCTTTTTTTTACGGCGGATTCTGAAATCTTTAAAATTTTGGAAATCTCCTTTACGGAATACCCTTCAACTGCATGCAAAATCATCACCTTTCTAAGCTTTTCCGGAAGAAAATGCACGGAATGCATAACCTCATATACCTCTGTACTGACTATTGGATTCTGTAAATCCTCAATGTTATCCTGGGGATGCCTTTTACGAAACCGAAGCTGGTTTTTGCAGAGATTAATACACACTCGAATCAGCCAGGCTTTTGCATGCTCTTCATCATGAAATTTGGGCTGCTTTACAAGAAGCCGGATGTATGTCTCCTGAACAATGTCTTCCGCATCCTGAATACTGAACAGCATAAACAAAGCCACCCGATACAAGTGGTCCATGTATTTCAAAAAAAGTTCTTCTGGTGTCATTTTTTCCTCCTCACGTTATATATTCCCTCTACAATGCTATCTGGATTAGCTGAATATCGTAATAAGCACGTCTCCTATATATTACACACCGAGATACCATATGAGGTGACATTTTTTATCCTCTTCTCTCAACAGAAAAACTCCCAGTGTATTTTTACCTCTGGGAGTTCTGTCCATATAATTCTATGTATGTCCACTGATATGCAGCAAGACACTTGTTATGAAGTCTTTCTATTCCTCTGCCAGTATATCCACAATAATTTCTGAGTTTCCATTCTTTCTCAGGCTTGAGTCCACAAGTAATATTTTTTTCATAAGGGCTGACTCCTTTTATACTTCTTCCATTACACTTATGCTCTAAAGTGCATTTTCTACATACGGTATGATTGCCGGCTTCCTCTCAGAAACCGGCAATCACATTGGTCTCAAAGTTCAATCTGCCCCATCACAAAGCTGTCAGTACAAAAAGCTTCTCCCGCTTTATCTGCTATTTCACAATGTGCCGGGCTTGCCAGCAGGGCCTCAAAGCCCTCCTTATCTGCTACGTCCACCATCATCGTGACTACATTGCCGGGACCGGCCAACTCCAGATTTTTTGCAGTCGGCGCCAGCCGTCCCGCTTCCAGAATGGCATCCAGCTTTGTCTGTTCCACCGGACGGCTGTCAAACTTCTTGCAGGTAAAACGCTCCCTGATCACTTCGTAAAATTCCATTTTAATCTCCTCCTTGTATTATAATAATTTTGTAATCTTGTAAATTTGCATATTTCCCGTGCCGTCTTCTATCACTTCACACCAAACCGGGCAAAGAAATCTTCAATCTGCACCGCGTCCTCGTGATCCATAAAAATATTCATGCCTTGATCCAGAGTCTCAATCTGCATCATGTCTTCGGTGTCCAGCTGGAAGTCAAAGATATCCAGGTTTTCGGCCATACGCTCCTTATGGGTGGACTTTGGAATTACGGGAATGCCGCTCTGCACAAGGAACCGCAGTGCCACCTGCCCGATGGTCTTGCCATATTTTTGCCCAATGGCCATCAGAATGGGATTGGTGAAAATCCCTTTTTCCCCGCGGGCAAAGGGCGCCCACGCCTCCACCTTTGCTCCATATTTCTCAATGAACAGCCAATCTCCTTTGTGTTGCTGGAACACATGGGTTTCCAGCTGGTTGACCATCGGCCGGACCTTACTGAACAGAGCCAGATCCATGAAACGTTCAGGGTAGAAGTTACTGACGCCAATAGCTCTGACCCTGCACTCTTTATAGGCTTCCTCCATCGCTCTCCAAGTGCCGTAATAATCATTGAACGCCTGATGGATGAGCAATAGATCAATGTAATCGGTCTGCAGTTTGCGCAGGGACGCCTCAATCGATGCCGTTGCATTTTCATAACCGGCGTTCATGATCCACACTTTCGTAGTAAGAAACAAGTCCTCCCGCCGGACCTTGCCTGCGGCAACTGCTTTGCTGACGGCACTGCCCACCCCTTCTTCGTTGTAGTAAGCCTGTGCCGTATCAATTGCTCGGTATCCCACATCAATGGCATCCGTGACACAACGCTCACATTCCTCAGGGCTTACAAGGAAGCATCCATAACCCAGCATTGGCATTGCCACACCATTGCTTAAAGTGATATACTCCATCTGAAAACCTCCTCCATATTTATCTTTTGTTTCTGATTTCATTACGCAGGGTATCCATGCTGATGATTCTATGCTCCAGCCTGTGGATCTCATCCAAAACCGCTGTGCGCTTTTCGCAGAGAATACGCAGCCGTTCAGGGTCAGAGCCTTCTCCGGCAGTGAGCAGCTTCAGGTAATACGCAGTTTCCTGTTTTGAAAATCCCATCTCCCCAAGCTGCCCTGCAAGTTTATCCAAATCGTCCATAGTATTTCTCCCCGTAAAAAAACTGTAGATGCACCGTCTCTCTTGGTACATCTACAGTATAAAATAACGTTCTCAAAATGTAAAATGCCTATATTGAGTGCGCGGAGATGCAGTTTTCGCATGACGGTCATTTTGTCTCCTGCTCCTCCTTGTGCTGCAAAAACTGGAGAAATGCCTTTGCCGCTCTGGAAGCGATTCGTCCTTCTTTCCATGCAAGGACAGACCCCACAGAAAGCTCAGGCTCCAGGGGCAGAAACTTCATATCATCGTAATGGCAGTCCTGCTCCAGACAGATCACTGCCCCTTTTCGTTCCCGGGCCACGATTACCGCATTGTGGAGCACGTTATAATTCGCGCTGAAATCCATCTCCTTTGCAAAATCCCCTGACCACTGTGACAGCTCCTGATGTGCCGGGGTATCGACGTGGATCGTCATGACAAGCGTCCCCACCAGGTCTCCCGGATAAATGGTATCCTGCACTGCAAGCGGAGCTTCCCTGTGAAGCAGAACGCCCCGTCGCTCTTTTGTGTGCATGGGAAGTGTCTCATACCTGGCAAGATGAAACGGCTCCAGAAACAGCCCGATATCCAGTGTTCCCTGTTCAATGCGTTCCTGTATGTCCTCATTTGAACCACTGTACAGTTCAAACTTTACCCTGGGATAGCGGTTCTGAAACCCGGCCATTGCTCGCGCCAGTTCCTGCACACTGCGCAGTTCATTGCACCCAATGGAAATACACCGTTACCTTCCTAAAAAGCAGCAGGGCACATCCTTTTCTGTAGGACATACCCTGCTGTTGTCTAATGATTCGGTTGTCTTATTTTTATATCTTTTCCTTCTGCTTTCTCAAAAAGTTCTGTCATTGCTTTGGTTCGTTTATCATTGCAGATACTTTTTTATCTCTTGGGCATCATGCTCCTTTTTATCTTTGCGGTTCCAAATTACAATTTTCCGGATGTTATCTTCCGAAACAATCAGATTTACTGCACGCAATTGTTCTTCAATGCGCTCCCGCATTTCCTGCCCCTGCTCCAGAGCATCCTGCACGATATGCCGCAGATACTCTGATTTACGCAGGTCTCCCAAATCATGGAACTCTGCATTTGCTGCAACCAGTGCATCCCTCATATAGGATGCATTATCTTTAAACAGATCACTCTCAATATAGATTCCCTGTGCCTCGATAAACATGGAGCAGAATGTGACGATTGTCCGAGTATTTCCTTCCCGGTAAGGGTGCACTTTCCAAAGTCTGGCCATACAATCGGAAAACTTTTCCACCACTTGGTCAAATTCAGCTGTTCTCCAGTGAAACGCATTCATTTCAGACAGAACCAAAACGGCATCCTTTTTTATGTCATAACAATCCGAATATTCAATTGACAGCTCTCCCAATACCGCCTCTGCCTTTTCAATATTGATGATACGGGGGCAGCCGGCCCATTCATATATATCCTGAAAGATATGATAATGCATTTTACACAGAGAATTAAAGTCAAATTTCATCCAATCAGCATCCGTTACAATTTCTGAAAGTCTGTATAATGTATAATCTGCCTCCATGTCTTTCAACATCTGCTCATCTTGAATACCCGCCAGATTCTTCAGCACTTCAGAATCCGGGTATAAATAGGGGTCACGCATTTCTGCCTCCTACGGTTTCATTTTATATTTGCGGTCAAGAGCCTTTTTCACCTCTTCCATTGAAATCTCGCCCCGTTTTTCTTTTTTAATTAATTCCTTCATTTCAGGGCTAGGCTCCAAACCATCCACTTTGATCATACCAAGTGCATAATCCCACTTTTTATCTGCTTTTACTAACATCGGAATCATCTCCTTTGCTTTTATATCGTTGGTTACAGTATACCACATGGCCCGGAAAATAGCCACCCTATGCACAATTCAAGACCACCTGTTCCATGAAAACAGAACAGTTAAACATAGAATGGCCTTTAAAATGTGACAGCACCACATAATAATCGTAGTTGGCAAAATTTACGCCCGCATAGTCTTCCGTGAGATTATCACCGCCGATGACCGGTAGCGTCATGGAGCCGTTTTCATCCATGATGTCCACCTCTGCAATGGCTGTGTAGCCGTGATCTTCCGCCACCTGATAATGCATGGCCGTATTTGCACGGGAACCGCCATAGGCAGTGTTGCACTCCACGATTGTCTGGTTTTCAAAGGACTGCACCAAACCGCCGATCAGATCCGTTTTCAAATAATTGCTGCCCGGTTCCCCAGTGGACATCTTAACGGCAATTCTTCTGCTATTTCACCTTCTGTGTCTTTTGCTGTATCCGTCTGACTGTTATCCGGCTGTTTTTCATACCCTTCCAAAAGCAGTGTCAGAACAATGCCGATGTATATTGCTGCTGTTCTTCTTTTGATTCCATCAGTCCTTTCCTAACCTTCTTACCTTTCTCCGTACTTCTCTCTTCTCCGGACAATTGCCTTTACTCTTGCTGTGATCTCTCCCGAGGAACAAGAAGAAGGGATACAATCCCATGCTCCATGATTTAAAAGCCGGATCCGTTCGCCGGAATCCTTTACATTACCAACGGCGATCACTGGAAGCCCCGGATATCTCCCTGCTATATCTTCAATCCAAAGTAGATCCGCTTCCAGATGCCCTATGCCTAACAGGACAAGGTCATACATTTGGTGATGCAGTAGTTCCGAGGCTTCTTCCCTGTTTTGAACGGCTGTACAGGAATATTCTAAAGCAGTCAACTGATGTAAGGCCTGCTCTATTCCAAAACATTCTTTTACAATCAGTATCTCTGGCATATTAAAACCTCCTTCCCACACCACCCGCTTTCTTAATACACCTTATATCCCGTCTCTATGTAGAGGTGTATCAGTTCCCACATCTCTTCCGATGTTTTTGCATAAACACTCTCATATCCCTGGCGGGAATGAAAACTCAAATATTTCTTTTGTTTATAAATCCAGAATACGAATTTTGAAATTTTCATCTCCATTTTCACCCCCGGCTGAACCATCCTGATCAGTTATTTTTCTTGTAGCCTGCGAATTTGGTAATCAGCCTGGACGTATAGTGGGAAAGGAAAATAAATGCCCCCATCAGCGCCAGATAATCCAAATAAAACAGTATAACCGGTTCGTTATAATCAAGAAAGATAAATTCAGAGCGCAAAAATAAATATGTCAAAAAATCACGTTTGACAAAGGCAAAACTTCCATAAACTGCAACCAATAGTCCGACAGCAAGCAGGAGTATAAACCGCAGTCTGGATGCGTTTTTGAATCCAAATCCTTTCCTCGCCATCCCAATAAACATACTCCAGTGCAGACCCAGATGCAGGCTCATCAGCACAAAGCCCCAGTATGCCCCCAGAATATGCAGCCACCTCGCCAGAGACATTCATGGGCCACCTCCCCCCAGAACTGATACCCCATTAAAAAGAGCATCGCTGCTGTCATCAAAATGTCAACGACGATTTTCACTACTGTTTTTGGCTTCCTCATCCGTTCACCCGCCAATCCTTTTTCCAAGCTCGTATGCTTCTTGGGGGAATTGTGTCCTTTTCGTCATGGCGGGCGTTCCGCAGCCGGTTCCCAGTACCATCCCCTGATTCCGGAAATTCAGATAGCTGCACAGCGTCATGTAATGGCTCTTGATATCTTTCATGGTCCAGTCATCCGTATTCCATGCCGCGGCAAGCAGTACAGATTTCAGCCCTCTTGCCGTCAATGCTCCATTAAAGCTGTAAAACCGGTCGATCACCATTTTCATCTGCGCGGACAGGCCAAAATAGTAAAGTGGCGTCACAAAGACTGCCAGATCCGTTTCCAGCATATTCTTACGCACAAAGGCCATATCATCTTTCTGGGCACATGGCCCGGACATGCCGCAGGCTTCGCAGCCCTTACAGGGATGCAGGTCTGCATGGGCCGTATATACCCGATGGTTAAAATATAGACTTCACGGATAACATATATCTAACAAAAGAATAAACAATTTCTAAACTATTTTTTTTCTAATGTAAATCCTCTTTGATAAAAAACTCTCCAATTTATCAAATGATATTTTCGTCTCATCATAGAAATCGATAGGAATGACTTCGGGAATGATATATTGCTGTACTTCACTTACCAGGTGCTTATTTACGCTGTATCCCGTTGGCATCCAGCCAGCTGCTGATATCGCTGTTCAGGGAAGACCCGCCTGAATAGTGGACGGACAGCGCTTCCCCCATATGGGCATCAGGAACCAGCTTTGAGATGGCCGTCAGGCTCTGTCCGAACCGGCCGCCGCCGTGGCTGCAAAACGGGATGATCGTTTTACCGGAGAAATCATATTCCTCCAGAAATGACGCGATCGGCATAGGGATTGAAGCCCACCAGTTGGGATAATAAAATGTAGCCTATCCCTCTTATGCCTTGAATTTACTGGCTTTAGCAGAAAGCACAATTGTGTACTGTGCATTATTTCTGTGTACATAAAAAGCAAACTGAATTCTTTTATAGACTCCAGCTTGCTTTTTAATTTTAGTAATATGTATGTCCATTATACGCTGCGATACATTTTGATTTCGTATTACGATCTAAATCAAATCGGTCATAGTATTCGTCGCCTTCAAATTCAAATATATATTTATATATCTTTACGACTTCTTCACAACCAATTTTAAATTTTTTCTCTTGTTCGTCTCTGCTTCCATCGCCTATAACTCTAAGAACAAATTGCTTATAAATTTCAATCTGAGGTAAAGTCTTTTCTACAAAATCGCTGTTGCCTTCTATAAATTTTTTCTTCTCATTTGCATCAACAATATCTAATAAAATCATACAAGGCTACTTCTATAAATAAGTTTATCTCTAAGTGATAAATGATAATACATCCCTAGCTCATCTGCAATCTTTGTTAACCAATATGTTTTTTCAGTATTAGTGTTACCACATTCAACAGTACGCTTTGAGTAACTGCTCATTTCTGGTAAATTTACATTTTCATCAAAAAATTTATTCAAATATCTAGTAGCATCAAATCCACTATCATAATAATTGGATATGGTATGTACCAATTGTTCTTTATTTACAGATACTACAAATATAATGTGGTCATCTTCAAAGTAATGTTTTATCCTTTCTAACATTTCTATGGCAAATGTCGGTTTACAGCGATCTAATTCATCAATAAAAATAATTAATTTCTGTGTTCTTTCCACAATGATATTATCAAAAACATCTTTTACCCTCTCTCGAATTTCTTCTTCCGTTTGTACAATCGATAAAATATCTGTACTTTTACCTTTTATTTTTTCAACCATGCCTACCATGTTGATGGACAGTTTCTTCGTATCTTTGATAAACTGATTGATAAAGTGCGGCGCTGCCAAACTTACCGGAACTCTGTCGTGTCCGATGATTCCCACATGGGCCACCAGTGTCCAGGTTGGATGTTCTCCATTCATAGTTCCGATTACGGTTACCGGCATCACTTTTAAAGCAATGCCGGTTTTTAGTAGTCACCAAATCATCTCAATTTTCCATACTGTTCATCATTAACCGCTTCCAGCCATTCATTTGATCCGTTTTCTGCAGGCACTTCTATGGCCAGATGGGCAAACCAGCTGTCCGGCGCCGCACCGTGCCAATGCTTCACTCCTACAGGAATATTGATACAATCACCCGGCTTCATCTCAACAGGTTCTTTCCCCCATTCCTGATAATAGCCTCGTCCGCCTACACAGATGAGGATCTGCCCTCCGCCTTTGTCCGCCTGATGGATATGCCAGTTATTACGGCATCCCGGCTCAAACGTCACATTGTAAATACCTACCTGTTCGGAAGAAACCGGGGCCAGATAACTCTGTCCGGTAAAGTACTGTGCAAACCCATCATTTGGCATTCCTACAGGGAAAAAGATGGTATTCTGGAACTTGTCCTTCTCCGTCTCTTCCTTTTCCGTCTCATTCCATACTTCTTTCGCCAGCTTAAATGCCGCCCATCCTTTTGGCCATCCTACATAAAAGGCAATGTGGGTGAGAACATCTGCGATTTCTTCCTTTGTCACTCCATGTGCTTTTGCATTCTGCAAATGATAGATCAGAGAGGAATCGGTGATCCCTGATGACACCAATGCTACCACAGTAATCATGCATCTTGTTTTCAGATCAATGGACTGGCTGTTCCATTCCTCACCAAATAAGATGTCATCATTGAAATGTGCAAATGACGGAGCAAATTCTCCTAATTGATCTCTTCCTGCAGTCTGTACGATTTTTTCTGACATTGTTATCCTCCTTGCTTGTAATTAAATTTTTCACTCAGTTTATATGTGTTTTTATTTCTTATCCGGAAGCAGCTGCATCAGGCACTGAAAGGTGATCTCATAAATGGATTGATATACATAGTTGACCCCAGCCTGTTCCATGGCCTCCTTTTGTTTTTCCGTCACTCTTGTGTACGGATAAATGCCATAGATAAAAGGGAAAAATTCGTAAATAAAATCCTGCTGCTCTTTTAGTTCCATATCCGGGAAAAACTTGCTCATACATCTTAACATTGTTCTCATAGATTTTCCGTAAGCCTTCTTAAAATCCACCAGATTTTCCAGGCGGCTGTTTTCTTCCATGTCATACATATTCATGGACATGATTTTTAAGAGCTGCTCCCGATGCTCTAGGCTTTTTGCTATCTGGCCTGCAAAATCTTTCTTTGAAAGTGTCTCATTCCCTTCTATGATCTGCTGGAGTTCCTCAATCCATAATTCATATTCCCGTTTCAGTAACTCCAGAAAAATCTCCTCTTTCGTCTGAAAATAATTATAGATTGACGTTCTGGTAAAGGATGTCACTTTTCCAATCTCTTTTAAGTTGATTTCCCGAAAACTCATGGTCTGGTATAGATGTTCACAGGCCTTTACAATTTCTTCCTTTCTGGCGGAAGTCCGCTCCGGCGATCCTTTTGGCATTTCCTGCTCCCCCTCTCAAGTTGTTCATCTAATTTTCTGACACCGTGTCACTATAATAGTTATAGCATTGTCCTGACATTGTGTCAACATTCAGTTAGAATCTCTCCATTTTCTCCGAGGGCATGCAGATTTCTCCTGATGGCAATCCTGTTTCGTTCTACACACCGGGCTTTACATACATGATATCATCCGTTAACTTTTCCATAGACTGATTCCAGTTTTCTTTCAAAATATCTTCCACTGAAACCGATACATACTTACCATCAATCTGAAGCTCTGCAGTAATGAACTCATGTACCCTCTCCGCTAATTTCTTTTTTTCTTCTGCAGTTCTGCCCGGAATCATTGTGATTGCAATATGCGGCATATTTCTTTTCTCCTCTCTGATTGTGGATTTATATTCTCTGATCTCCTGTGGACCACACGGGGTTTCTTCTGCATATTCACCTGGTTCTGGGCCATAACGCCGGCCAGTTTATGGGGAACGTACGCCTCCTCAAGATACTTCATTTCTTCTTCTGTCAGTTGTATGTCCACAGCATGTGCAGCTCCCTCGATATGTTGAAATTTTGTGGCGCCCACCACCGGAGCCGTTACTTTGGACAGAAGCCAGGCCAATGAGATTTCTGTCATAGACACACCCCTTTTTTGTGCCAGCTCTGCTACCCTGCTTATGATAACTTCGTCCTGTTCCTTTGTCCCGTCATATTTAAGCCTTGCATAGTCATCTTCCTGCAGGCGCTTTGATGTCTCCCCCGCCTGTTTGGAAAGGCGTCCGCCAGCCAGCGCACTGTACGGTGTCAATGCAATATTTTCTTCCCGGCAATAGGGAACCATTTCCCGTTCCTCTTCCCGGAAGATAAGATTATAATGTCCCTGTACAGAGACAAACTTTGCGAATCCTTCCCGCTCCGCTAATGAGTTTGCTTTGGCAAGCTGCCAGGCGAAGCAATTGGAAATACCGATATATCTGGCTTTTCCGGCTTTTACCACACGGTTCAGCCCCTCCATGATCTCATAAAGTGGGGTCTTAAAATCCCACATGTGGTAAATATAAAGATCCACATGATCCATGCCCAGATTTTTAAGGCTCTGATTTATCATACGCTCAACATGCTGTTGTCCGGTAATTCCAGCCTTTATTTCTTCCTCTGTCCGGGGGAGGAATTTTGTGGCGATTACCAACTCATCCCTTTTGGTATAATCCCGCAGTGCTTTTCCTACATATTGTTCACTGGTTCCGCTCTGATAGGCGATGGCTGTATCGTAAAAATTCACCCCCAGCTCCAGGCCCCTTTTTATGATCTCTCTGGAATGCTCTTCATCCAATGTCCATGAATGCTGTCCCCTCTTTGCATCTCCAAATCCCATGCATCCCATACAGATGCGTGATATTTTCAAATCCGAATCACCTAATGTTGTATACTTCATAATTATTTTCCCTTCCTTTCCCGGCACATATATCAAGTTTTTTCAGCCATTTGGCTATCTTTTCCAGCAGCTCGGCGCCGCCGTCCGGTTATCATCAGATATCTGCCTCCCTCCTCTTTTTTACCTTACATGGATTCCCACAGGCTACTGCCCCGGCCGGTATGGACTCTGTTACCACGCTTCCGGCCCCGATCACTGCATGATCTCCGATGGTAACTCCCGGCAGCAGGATCGCGCCTCCGCCGATCCATACCCCATCCCCTATGCGGACAGGCTGTGTCCATGTTTTCACATATACGGCACCGTCATCTTCTTCCCAGAACCGTTCGCTTGTTTCTTTTGCATGTACAGCCGTATAGATTTTTACATCCGGTCCGATCAAAGTGTTTTTTCCTATGGTGATTTTCCCTGTATCCAGCAACGTGCAGTTCAAATTGATAAAGCTGTTGTCCCCGATGAAAATATTGCTTCCGTAATCCACATAAAATGGCTGGTTCACACGAACATTTTTTCCGGCTGCTCCCACAAGCAGATCTAAGACCCGTTTTTTCTCATTTTCGTTTGCCGCAGGAATCCTATTATACTCCTGCATCAGATCTTTAGCCCTGTACTGCAGCGAACGAAGTTCAGAGTCACGGGCATCGTATATTTTGCCGGACTGCTTCTTTTCAAACTCAGTCATCTTCCAAAACCTCCTTTAGCTATAGGTCTATTATAAATTCGCAGTCCGCTTTTCGTCCAATGCTTACATTTTATCGTTTATCATACGCTGAGCGTATGATTCCGGGCATAAAATAAGGGTGTCCCCAAAGCCATGAAAGACTTGAGGAACACCCTCTGTATTTAGAAAATCGTATTTATTGTTACTCGCCCCATTTATGAGTGTGCAGCATTTGAATAAACAAGGATGCCGCCGGCTGGAACAGGTGATTCTTTTTCCAAAGCAGGACGCTCCGCGTTGTATGTTCCGGATAGACCGGGCAAAAACAAATATCCGGACTGCAATGAACAGACAGTGCGCCGTCCAGACATACCGCACAGCCGATACCTGCTTCCACCAGAAGTGCCACATTAGAAAGCAGATTGTAATTTACAGGGATGTTCAGATGGCTTTCTTCACACTGCAGCCAGTTCAGCACTTCATTTCTTGCATTTTCCCTTTTGGGCAGAATTAAGGGATATTCTCTTAGATCCTGCACATAAATTTTGTCTTTTTCCGCCAGTGGATGATCTTTGCGAAGCAGTATGCCCCAGCTCTCTTTCTGTGACAGGCGGAGAAATTCATATTTTTTGGTATCAACCGGCTCCAGCAACAGGCCCAGATCCAACAGCCCTTTTTCCAGTTTATCTTTGATATTATCAGCCATCTCGTTATATAAATCGAATCTGACATCCGGATATTTTTTCAGAAACTGCTTCATATATCTTGCCAGGACACGGCCTCCCAATGCCTCTGATGCGCCAAGTGAAATCACTCCGCTGATGGCTTCATTTTTCCCTGTAAAGGTCTGTTCTGCCTTATCCGCCAGTTCTACAATCTCCTCTGCCTGTTGTTTGAACAGCATTCCGTCATCTGTCAGAGTCAGGGAGCGTTTTCCCCTGATGAGCAAGGTAGCGCCCAATTCATTTTCAAGTTCGATGAGCTGCCTGCTGAGTGTAGGCTGCGTCACATGCAGAATATCTGCGGCTCTGGTGATATTTCCCTCATTGGCTGCTGTCAGAAAATAACGAAGTACCCTTAATTCCATACGCCTGCCTCCCTCAATGTCTCTTATCGTTATCGTGGAATTTGTCTGTGTCTTAATTCATTGTAACATATTTGATATGCAATCGGCAGGATATTTTCGGGGCGCAGGCGATAAAAGGTGGGGACACTGTCTTACGGTGCCCCCTGAACTTATTTTTGCGTGATCTCCCCTAGAAGCTGCTGCATCTCCTGAACACCCTTTTCCTGGGAATCAATGATCGACTCCAAAATCGGTTTTAATTCCGGACAGATACAAAACTTAAGTGCATTTTGGGACATAAGGACAGCACCCCTGTGGTGGAGAATCATTTCACGCATGAAATTTGCGTCAATGCAGTTGTCGGTGCAGGCCGTGTGCATTTCCCTGAACATATTCCGAAGGATGCACTCATTGCTGCGCTGGTAGTAATTCAACGCCCGGGGTGTATTTCTCCGGCGGCTGCATTCGGAGCAGATGGCCTCCATACTGCAGATACTTTCTTTCTGGGAGCATATGATATTCTGGGCAATGTTCTGAAGCGGTATGCATGTCGTAAAGCGCAGCAGATTTTCCGACATTTCGATGGCTGCCCGGTGGTGCGGGATCATCTGTTTGATAAAGTTTGCGGAAATACTGTCGGTAAGGCAGACAGATGTCATGTTCTCGATCATTGTATCTAGGATGCACCGGTAACGTTTCACATAATCTATAGTGTTATTGCTCAGCTGGCATGTATTTGTCATTTTTATTTCCTCTGTGCGCCTGGTGCGCACTTAAATCAGCTCATTATACATTATGCCGGCTTATGCGTTGCGTGAATTTATCCGAAATGCGCTTCTCCCTTTCCTATCCCGGTTCAAAAGAGTCTCCAGATACCCGTAGTCGCAGAAGTTTTCAAACTGCAGCCGATATTCAGCTTTTCAATACGGTTGGCATTAAGGCGCAGGGCTTCGCTGAATTTATCCTTTGTCTCCTCAAGCAGCTCCTGAAAATAGGAAGGGATAAATAAATGACGGATGGCATCGCCGCTTAAATTGACAAAATATACTCCGTTAAAACCAGGTGCCCAAACAGACAGGAATGTATCCGCATCCTGTTTCTCCAAAAGTATCTGTTCTAACTCCTTGTTTAGAACACGTAACTGACGTTCTTTTCCGTTCATCCTGCGGAAAACTTCCGGCTTATCCTGATTCAGGCAAAAGGCTACGAATTCATCACCGCCAATGCGGTATACATATTCCGGACCAAACACCTGCCGGAGCACCTCTGCCAAATCCTTCAGCATTTGATCTCCTGCTGCATGCTCCATATGATTGTTGATCTCGTGAAGCCCGTTTGCATCCATATAAACACAGGCAAATGTCCGGTAACTTCCGGCTGCAAGCATCTCTGCATCGGAACGAAAGCAGTTTCGGTTTTTAATACCGGTGAGAGGGTCACGGTTTGCACTGATTTCCAGCCTTTCATTTTCTTTCGAGCTCTCTTTCAGACTCAATATGATCCATATAATAATTGCCGCGGTAAGCAGTAAAAATGCCGTGATACACATGCCTAAGAGAGGACCCTTTGAGATCGAGGCATATAACATGGACTGTGTCATCGAATGTATCTCTTCCCGGCGCAGCCCTGTTAACAACACCCAGTCGGTGGAGGGGATGGGGGCATAAAATAAATAGCACAATCCGTCCTCCCAGCAGTAGGTTCCCCGTCCGGATTTTCCATCCAGACCATTTCGCTCCAGTTCTATAATGGACCGTGTAACAGGGTCCTCTTTTTCCTCCAGTATTTTCTCCGCATTATACTGGCTGTCCACCCACTCCACATGTTCTCTTCTGCTGACTGCAATATCAGTGCCTTCCGCGTTGATCATATAGGACTCTCCCGAATCGACAAACTGCAGTCCCTGAATGATAGAACTGAATATGTATCCGTCTTTTTCAATGCAGAGTACCCCTGCAATGCTGCCGTTTTGATATACCGGAGCAGAATAACAGACGATATATTCATTCGCCTCATTAAAAAATATGGACCATAGACGGAACCCTGTCCGGCAAAAGCAGTCTTAATATCCTGCCCGTCTTTTATATCCCTTTCCCGTCCATCAGAGGCTGTCACAGAATCCGGTGATACATAAACCATTCTCAGAATTTCAGAGCGGGAAGATACATTTGGAAATACCACCTCGCTTCCGGCGGCTCTGTATCAGTTCTATGAAAAAAGGATCACCCTGCCGCCTCCAAAGACGCAGGAATCCTTTCAGTGGAGCAGTTACAAGAAAGTCTCCCAGCGCTGTTATACCCTTTGCCTGGAGATTATGGTGGGCATCAAGCGCGGCATCTACCCGGTGGACTCCAAACTTCCGGCGCTGCATGCCTTGGCAGGAACAGCGCTGTGATCTGACCGCTTACAGCATTCTTGAACTTATAATACATCTGGCCCCCTATCACGCGGTCAGGAACGTCTATACCTCACTCTTTTATCAGCTTATGTGGGGATACCCTATCCGAAATATGCGGGGAAATCGTGAAACCTTAAACAGATACTATCTCCCCCGCCTCACTTCCCTGCTGGATCGCCTTAACAAGGAAGATATGGAAGGGTTTGCGGCAGAGCTGGAGACTGTTTTAAGTTCTGATGTTGAATTTTCAGTCAAGAAGCTTATTGATCTGGGAATAGCAGAGGCATCTGTAATCCTTTAAACACTTACAGGACACAGTGTCCTTTGGCCTGCAGGCAGTTTTTCACCTCATTGATGCAGTCCACATGGAGGATCATGATAGGCATTCCCGAACTTCGAGATCGGAAG
>ERZ507469.188-NODE-188-length-20905-cov-5.2599_pt1 | contig 20905 bp, 10 predicted proteins | sample MGYA00512652_ERZ507469 | MGnify/ENA metagenome assembly ERZ507469
ATACATCCCATAATGAAAGGGCCTGTTGCTTTAGCATCATTATCTCTCATTTTCTCTCCTATATAATACTCGAAACTGCCGTCACGGTAAGGCTTACCACCTAATCCACCCACTTGGCAACATTTGGTTAATGTCAATGTTCCGTCCGGATTGGAAATCAGTAGTTTATCACACAGACCTTTAAAAGCCTTTTCTGCAATGGCGCGATACTGACTATCAATGTATCCTTTATTCACAGCTTTCATATAGGCATACATACATTGTGTCGTAACAGAAGCTTCCGGAAAATTACCGGTACGTGAAGGTTGGTCAATTACTTGATACCACAAGCCATTTTTATCTTGGTATTTTGAAAGAGTTTCTGCTAATTCCTTCGTCCATTTAATCATATCAGCATAGCCTGAATGATCTTGGGGAATATATTCCAAAGCATCTACTAAAGCCATAAACCACCAACCGATACTACGTCCCCAGAAATTAGGAGAATGGCCAGTTTCCGGATCAGCCCAGCGCTGGCTACGGTCCTCATTCCATGCATGATAATAAAGTCCGGTCTTGGTATCGTATGTATGCTGATGGCAGAGAGTGAACTGTTTAACAGCCTCATCAATCCATTCCGGACGATTAAATTCAGCTCCATATCTAGCCATAAAAGGAGAAGCCATATACAATCCATCCAACCACATCTGATAAGGATATATTTTTTTATGCCAAAAACCTCCATCTGTTGTACGAGGTTGTTTTTTTAGCTGATCTATCAAATTCTCGATAGCCAATTTATATTTCTCCTTTTTGGTTTCCTTGTACAAATCAAACAGAACTTTTCCGGAATTTATATAATCCAGATTATAGGTTTCTTTCTTATATAAATGAATCTCTCCTTTGTCGTCTACCAAAGAATCAGCCCATGCCTCTACATAATCAAAGTACCTACGGTCTCCTGTTTTCTTCCAAACTTGTAACATCGCACAACAACCTACTCCTTGCGCATAACCAAAATACAGGCGTTTTCCATGATCCAGTTGCCACGCTTCCGGGAAACGACGAATTTCCGAATCGGCAAACAGACGATAATAAGTGTCGGGAGCAAAAGTATCTGTACGGAAAGGGACTGCCGGAAGTCCGGCTTTATTAAACAGATTTACTCTAAAGAAAGTCCCATAACCGTAGCGTACAGCTACAGGTACAGAGACATAAGTTGAAGAAAGCGTTATCGAACTTCCATCAATTACGGCTTCAGCCGGATAAAACCGCGCATCACTACCAGCAATAAAAAATCCTTTTACCGGTTCATTGCCAGGTGTCTGCAGACCACCTTCCGCAAAATCAAAATCTAATGTAATTTCTCTCCCATTCACTTTCATTGATTTGTAGAGAGGTCCTGAATAAACAATCTTTTTACCATATTGCTTTGCTAATGCCCAAGCTGCCAGCCGTTCGCCCGGTGCAACTTTATTTCGTGGATGTATGTCTGTAGAATCGGCTGCATCCGTCACTACTGCCATACCAATGTTCTCAAGTCCACCTAACCATGTTTTCAATTGTGCTTCACGAATACCTGCCGGTTGTTTGTAATGTGGTGCAATCTGTACAAAATAGAATGGCATATCCGGCTGATTCCACTCTTTCCGCCAACTATTTATCAAGTTAGTAAATACCTCCTGATATTTCTCATAACGAACAGAGTTGGACTCTCCCTGATACCAGATATTCCCTTTTACAGTATACCCTACTATAGGAGCAATCATACCATTCCACAATGTAGCCGGAACCTTGCACTTATCTTTTTCCCTACTCACCTTTTCCTTTGAATATTGTTTTAAGACATCGGCATACAGCGGATTGTTTTCCATCACTTTCATGCTTGTCCAGGATTCGGCATGTGTTCCTCCCCAAGTAGACTGAATTAAACCAACCGGTGTACTCAATTCCTTATGCAATTTACGCCCAAAGACAAATCCTATAGCAGAAAAGTCTTTCAGATTCTCCGGACTACAAACCACCCATTTCCCAGTACAATCCTCTTTTTCACCATCAGGTGCCATCTGATGTTCTACATGAAACAGACGGATTTCCGGAAAATCAGCATCTTTCATTTCTTCCGCTTCATTCAACATTCCTGTGTTCCATTTCACTTGCGGATTACGAGCTACTGGAAATTCCATATTTGACTGTCCGGTACAAAGCCAAACTTCACCTATTAATATATTATTGATATGAATCTTATTATCACCTTTCAATATCACAGACTGTCCGGAAGTAGCTGCCAGTGTTTGTATCATCAATTCCCAATGACCGTTTTCTGAAGTAACCACCTTATATTTCTTATGATCCCATGAAGTCTTTACCTGGATTTTCTCTCCGGGACGCGCTTTTCCCCAGAAACGTACTTTCGCATTTTGCTGAAGTACCATATTATCTGATAATATGGAGGGAAGTTGTATATCTGCATAAATTCCCAAAGGGAAAAAACAGATCAATAGCCACAGACAAAAAATAATTCTACAGAATTTCATTGTATTTTATAGTTTTAGATTCAATGTTTTACTAAATAAGTACATGTCAAAGATACCGTATTACATGGCAGAATTAAAGGAAAGGAATATGGAGAATTCGACTTTCTTATGTAAATTCATATGCGTACAGCCTATCAGACGTCGTTTTTGTACGATTTTACAGTCTATGTACAATTTTCCAGTCTTTCTGCCATTCTTTTTTTTAATTCACCTTAGTTATTTCAACCTTTCTTATGATGAGTGAATCAATTATGTTTTCATCTATCTTCACATCCTTTTTCGCCTTGATAGCCAGATTGTCGAAACAGAAATTGGATAATTTGTACTGATTTGATTTCTCTACAGCAAAAAAGGAATCGCAATCCAGGCGAATATTACGCATCGTTATATAGCTGGAATATGAGACCGGCATATCTTTGCGATCTTTCAGATCATAAAACTGTGTCCATGGAGCAATAAAGATGCAATTGCGAACATTCCCTTTTATGTCTTCAACCAAGATGTACTTATACTGTTGAGGAGTATCCGGACGCATTTTCAACCATAAAAGGCGTTTAGCCTGATCCAAATCGCAGCGCCGGAGAATTATATTATGATTATAGATTGACTCACTTCCACAAGTCAGCACTCCGTGACAAAATCCGAAAGTACAGTCTTCAATGATAATATCACAATTGCCACCATTATCGGGATCTTGATCCGCCCAGGGTCCTTTCCCGCCTTTTAAAGCAATCGCATCATCATTAACCGACATATAACACCCCTTAACCAGTACGTTTTTACATGCATCAATATCAATTGCATCTGTGCTGGGAGCTTTTACAGGGGAAGAAGGAGAATAGATATGTAAATCCAAGAGTTTTACACTATCACACTTATAAATGTGAGTCGTCCAAAACGGAGAGTTCACCAGCCGTACATCAGAAATCTGTACGTTATTACTATGGGATATATGAAGCAAACGGGGACGCAATTCATCCATATTAGTACATTTAGGAATAACCCGCCGCCGCAACCAGAATGATTTCCAGTATCGCTCACCGTTTCCGTCAATCGTCCCTTTCCCGGAAAGAGTAAAACCATCAATCTTATCAACATTAATCAAGGCAGAAAAGTATTTCAGATTCTGTCCTTCCATCCGTGTTTCTATTACAGGAAAGTTGCTAATATCATCACTACCTTTTAATATAGCCTTTGATTCCAGATGTAAATGTGTTCCCGGTTTGAAGAAAAGTGCGCCACTAAGATAAGTGCCCTCCGGAATGACAACAACTCCCCCACCATTGTCGGATGCCAAATCTATAACAGCCTGAATCTTTTCAGTTTGTAGTAGTGTACTATCATTCACTACTCCATAATCTGTAATCAAGAATTTCTTTCCCATTATACTGATATCAGTTTTCTCATTTTGGTAAAACCAATCCGGTATCATTTTGCCATCGGGAAATTTCTCCTGACTAAATAGTTGTAAGCTACAACATGCCGCTACTATTAAAATTGCTGACTTTATCATTTTCTACTGCTTATTACTTTTTCTGCAAAAGTACCGCATCTGCCCATTCACCCCAAGCTTAAGGATATGGAGATATTGATTTTCTTATGGAGTTCCATGCAAAAGCCTCAAATACTACTTATTCGTATACAATATTCCATATCTGGATGCACTTTTCTACATACCTAAAATCAGTACAGTTTCTCCGTCTCTTAAATAAAAAGCGCATCCTCTTTATAAAAGAAGACACGCTACAAATAGACTTTTTTCTTATATCGACGTTTGGAGATTAATTCCCCGGCAGAATATTATCTCGTAATCACAGAAACTGTAATATCGTACGTAAAGAATATAATTTTTCAACAACAATGTTTATATCATTTACTTTTCATAAGAAATCCCCAATCAAGTTATATTTCGTATTATACCAAAGAAGAAAAAAGCTGACTCATCTTTCATAATCCTCTTCACCGTTCTTAATAAATTATTGAGGAGTTTATTATAAACGCTATCCAAGTTTATTATAAACTATAAATTCCGGATCTAAGAACACAGCCATGATTTTTTGCAACAAAAAAGGCTGCAAATCCCATAAAGATTCGCAGCCTTTGGCTTATACGAAAACTCTCACAGTTTAACTACTGCAAGAATTTCCTAATATATTGTCATCATATTGTACCGGTTTCTTTTTCATTCTTTTTATAATACTACCTTTTACCCATTGATATTAACATCCACAAATATACAACATAAAAAAGGTTTTGTCAAGAGCATCCCGCCCATAAGAAGAATTATTTTTAAATTAATTTCAAAAGGTGCACAATTGTATATAATCTTTGTACATTTCTCCATTTCATACATTCAAAAAAGAAGTAATTTTGCGAGTGAATAAATATATTATTGATTATCATGAAACACCAATTATATCTTTTCGTTTTTCTGCTGATCACACTGTCTATTATCAACAGTCAGGCGGCCGAACGCAAAAAATACAACTTCAACAGTGAATGGAAGCTGCAAATAGGAGAATTTCCTAAAGCCAAAGACACTAAATTCGACGACAGTGAATGGAAGCAAGTAATTTTGCCTCATGCTTTCAATGAAGATGAAGCATTTAAACTCTCCATCGAACAATTGACAGACACAGTGGTGTGGTATCGCAAAAGTTTCCGGATTCCGGAACTGAAAAGTAACCAGAAAGTATTTATCGAGTTCGAAGGAGTACGTCAACGTGGAGACTTCTATCTCAACGGTCATAATCTGGGCAGACACGAAAATGGCGTAATGGCAGTGGGATTCGACCTGACTCCATATATGAAGGAGGGTGAAAACGTAATTGCCGTTCGCACCGATAACAACTGGATGTACAGAGAAGAGGGAACCAACTCCAAATTTCAGTGGAACGATCGCAATTTCAATGCTAACTATGGCGGTATCCCCAAAAATGTATTTCTGTACGTTACCGATAATGTATATCAAACTCTTCCCTTATACAGTAACCTGAAAACAACAGGTGTTTATGTGTACGCCAAAGATTTCGATATAAAAGGGCATAAAGCAACCATTCATGCCGAATCAGAAGTCAGAAACGACAGTAAATCTCCCCGCCAGTTCAGTTATCAAGTGACTGTGCTTGATGCCGATGGCAAACGATTGAAGACTTTCCAAGGTGATAAAGTGACTTTAAAAGCAGGAGAGACTAAAACGGTAAAGGCATCCGCCATTATCAATAATCTTCATTTCTGGAGTTGGGGATATGGTTACCTGTATACGGTAAAAACTGCCTTGAAAGATGACAACAATCAGATATTCGATGAAGTCAGCACCCGCACCGGATTCCGTAAAACACGCTTTGCTGAAGGAAAAATAGAATTGAACGACCGTGTTATCCAAATGAAGGGATATGCACAACGTACCAGTAATGAATGGCCTGCAGTAGGTCTGTCCGTACCAGCCTGGTTAAGCGACTTTTCTAATGGTCTAATGGTAAAAGGAAATGCAAACCTGGTTCGTTGGATGCACGTCACTCCATGGAAACAAGATGTAGAATCTTGCGACCGTGTAGGTCTGATACAGGCAATGCCTGCCGGAGATGCAGAAAAAGACCGTGAAGGACGCCAATGGGAGCAACGGGTGGAACTGATGCGCGATGCAATCATTTATAACCGCAACAACCCGAGTATCTTGTTCTACGAATGTGGCAACAAAGCTATCAGCCGTGAACACATGATAGAGATGAAAGCTGTCCGTGACAAATATGATCCGTTTGGCGGACGTGCTATCGGTTCACGTGAAATGTTGGATATTCGTGAAGCGGAATACGGTGGCGAAATGCTGTATATCAACCGAAGTGAGCATCATCCGATGTGGGCTACCGAGTATTGCCGCGACGAAGGTTTAAGAAAATACTGGGACGAATACAGCTATCCTTTCCATAAAGAGGGTGACGGTCCGCTTTATAAAGGTAAACCGGCTACTGATTATAACCGTAACCAAGATGAATTTGCCATTACCATGATAGCCCGCTGGTATGATTATTGGCGTGAGCGTCCCGGAACAGGCAACAGGGTCAGCTCCGGCGGCACTAAAATTATCTTCTCTGACACCAATACCCATTACCGGGGAGCGGAAAACTATCGCAGAAGTGGAGTGACAGATGCTATGCGTATTGAGAAAGACGCCTTCTATGCACATCAGGTGATGTGGAACGGATGGGTAGATACGGAAGAAGACCAGACCTACATTATCGGACACTGGAATTATCCTGGAAAATACAGTAAAACCCATACATGTGGTATCTACCGGGGAAGAGGTGGAACTTTTCCTGAATGGTAAATCTCTGGGTAAAGGCAAACGCCAATACAATTTCCTCTTTACTTTTGACAACATAACATTCAAACCGGGTAAACTGGAAGCAGTCAGCTATAATCAAGCAGGAAAAGAAATCAGCCGCTACGCTATACATACAGCCGGTGAACCAGCCAAACTGAAACTTACCGCTATTCAAAATCCCGAAGGATTCCATGCAGACGGTGCAGACATGGCTTTAATACAGGTGGAAGTTGTAGATAAAGACGGAAAACGTTGCCCGTTGGATAATCGTACGGTTCAATTCACACTTAGCGGTCAAGCAGAATGGCGTGGAGGGATTGCCCAAGGTGAAAACAATCATATCCTTGATACAAAACTTCCGGTAGAATGTGGCATCAACCGTGCACTGATCCGCAGCACAACCACTGCCGGAAAAGCAACTCTGACAGCACAGGCTAAAGGATTACCTGCCGCCACACTCACATTGGAAACAGTGCCTGTAAAAGTTACTGAAGGCTTGAGCACTTATCTCCCGCAGGAGACTTTAAAAGGACAACTGAACAGGGGTGAGACTCCTTCTACCCCTTCTTACCAAGACAGTAAAAAAGGTGTACACATCGTTTCAGCAAAAGCCGGTTCCAATAACAGCGATGCTGAAAAGAGCTATGATGATATCGAACTGACGGAATGGAAAAATGACGGTAAGTTGAGCACTGCCTGGATTACTTATACACTGGAGAGAGAGGCCGAAATAGACGATATATGTATCAAATTGCAAGGCTGGCGTTCATGCAGTTATCCATTGGAAGTATATGCCGGAAACACCCTGATTTGGAACGGAAATACAGATAAGAGTCTGGGGTATATTCATCTCAATGTAGAAAAACCGGTACGTGCCAACACTATAACCATTCGCCTGAAAGGAAATACTAGTGACAAGGATGCTTTCGGACAGATCATTGAAGTAGAAGCCAAAGCTGCCAATAAAATGGAACAGGAAAAGAGCAGTAGCAAAAATCAGTTAAGAATCATTGAAGTAGAATTTCTCGAAACAATCAAATAAATTAGTTCTCAACAGGTATTAGCACTGCTTTAATAGCCTCCCCTAAAAAGTCATTAGCCAAGCTTTCAGCTCCATCAACATTTCATTGCGGAATTTAAAACTATCTTTCATTCCCCATCCGTGTCCACCACTGGGATAAATATACATGGCGGCCGGTATCTCCTTTTCTTTCAAAGCAGAATAGTAACGAATAGAATTCATAGGTACCACACCCCTGTCGTCATCGGATAAAGCTATAAACGCTCTTGGTGTAAGAGAATCCACCTGATACTCATTACTAAATTCCTTTTTCAATTCCTCCGTTGCTCTTTCACCTAGAAACTGTCTGCACGATCCACCATGCCCGTATTTAGGTTCCATCGAAATTACCGGATAAAAAAGAATCTGAAAAGCAGGACGAAGTTCTTCGGAAGCATGCGTAGCCACTGTAGAGGCCAAATGCCCACCTGCCGAAAATCCCATGATGCCAATGCAATCAGGATTAATATTCCATTCAGAAGCATGTTCTTTCGCATAACGAATAGCTTCGTATGCATCCGACATGGGAACTTCCCGATTACCATTAGGCATACGGTACTTCAAGACAATAGCAGCTATTCCCTGTTCATTGAAAAACGGTGCCCAGTCATACCCCTCGTGAGCCATTGCCAAATGCCCGTATCCACCTCCCGGACATATAAAAACAGCTCTCGCCGGCTGTTGAGAAGCTTTCGGCAAATATACCCGGATACTAGGTTTGAAATTATTCTTTTTATCATCATATCCCTGGGCTTCCATCCCATTCGTATTGGGTAAGCCGTTTTGCCACAAATCTATATCAATAGGCGAATCCTGTTTTTTCATAACTTTGTCTTGTGCATTCATAGAAGTACAAACAGTTGTAAAGCAACCGCTTAAAAGTAATATTTTACAAAAAGAAATTAGTCTCATACTATGCTGTTTTAATTAATCTTATTCTTATGAATCCTGCGGAGAATCATTATCATTACTCACACCACGTTGATAAACGGACGGTGCTACTCCGAATTGAGCTTTGAAGCATTTACTGAAATAGAAAGGATCGCTGATACCCACCTTATAGGAGACTTCTGCAACCGTCAGATTATCTTCCGACAGTAACAACTCGGCTGCTTTCTTCATGCGCACAACACGTAAATATTCATTAGGCGAATATCCCGTTACTCCACGTAGTTTCCGATAAAATACCGTTCGTCCCAACTTCATCATCTGTGCAAACTCATCAATAGAGAATTCAGGCCGGGCGAGGTTCTGTTCAAGGATGGCAGCCAACCGATCTGCAAATTCTTTATCCCGGTCAGTGGTACACATGGCCGGACGCACAATACCCGGTTCACTGGAGAACTTCTCACGCAATTTATCGCGCTGCTCGATCAGGCGGAATACACGTGCCAACAACAATTTTACACTAAACGGTTTGGCTATGTAAGCATCCGCTCCGGCTTCTATACCTTCCAGATGTTTCTCCGGCGAACTCAAAGCAGTCAGCAGAATGATAGGAATATGGCTCGTATCAAAATCCGATTTCAGCTTCTTAGTAACCTCAAATCCCGTCATTCCCGGCATCAGGACATCGCAGATAATCAAATCTGCATCATACGTATGTGCCTTTTCAAATCCGGACGTACCGTCGGCTGCAACTTCCACTTCGAAATAGGCTCCGATTTCCTCTTTCAAGAATTCACGAATATCATTGTCATCTTCAATAATCAAGACTTTCCGTTTATTCAGAGGAACAGCCAGTTTTTCCGAGTCAGGAAGTTCTTCAGAGAGCTGCAACAAATGATGCGCATGTCCATCCGCCTCTTTCAGCAGTACATTGCCCGGGACAAGGAAGTCTTTCTCCGAATACACCGTCTTATCCGTCGGAATGCATACGGTAAATACTGAACCACCGCCTTCATTATCCTTATACTCAATCGTTCCTTTATGTACCTGAACTAGTTCATGGCTCAAATGCAACCCTACACCGATACTGTCACCGGAGAAGTTGCTCTGCATAAATCGCTTGAACAATTCGTTCTGCTTCTCTTTAGGAATGCCGACTCCCGTATCGGAAACCTGAATCTGCAAGGTTTGCTTCCCTTCGTCCACATTCACCGAGAGAATAATTGTTCCGTTCGAAGGAGTATATTTAAAGGCATTTGAAAGCAGGTTATAAGTCACCTTATCCAAATTTCCTTTATCAATAAACATTTTATAGGACGGCACCGAAGGCAGGAAACGGAAATTCATATTCTTTTGTTCCGCTACATCTCCGAAGCTCAAAAATATTTCATAAAGGAAAGAGATGACATCCGTTTCCTCTAAAGAGAGTGCCAGCTTATTATTCTGCATCTTTCTAAATTCCAGCAACTGATTGATAAGCCTCAACATACGCTGCGTGCTCTTATCCATTGTTTTCAGCGGATATACCAATTCACGCGGGATATCAGTCACCCGTTGAATCTTCTCCAATGCTCCCTGAATCAAGGTAAGCGGAGTACGGAATTCATGAGAGATATTGGTAAAAAACACCAGTTTATATTCTGTCAACTGCTTTTCTACATTGATGCGGTTACGCAAGCCGTTAAAGTTACGAACGATACGGAAAGCAAAGTACAAGGCTATGATTAATAACAGCACATAACCCAGCATTGCCCAAGTCGTTTTCCAGAATGGAGGGACAATTACAATTTTCAGTGTAGTCTCGCTATCATTCCAAACACCTGATCCATTGCTCGACTTGACGTGAAGTATATAAGTTCCCGGATTAAGATACTTAAACGAAGCAAAATTCAGAGGAGAAGGAGCACTCCATCCCTGATCGTAATTTTCCAGCCAATACATATATTTGGTATGACCGCTATCCGAATAATCAAAAGTAGAGAAATCTATCAGGAATGAGTTCTGAAAAAACTTCAGGGTTATTTCGTCCGAATAAGCCAACGATTGCTTTAACGGAGAGTCCTCCATCTGCGGATTCATCTGCGTTCCATTGACATATAAATCCGTGAAAACAACCGGAGAGAAAGTTTCATTATCCTGTATCTTTTCAGGATCGATCACTATTAATCCGTAGTTTGTGCCAAAAAGCAGTTTTCCATCTTCGCGCATACAGGCACTATTCTCACTATACACATTTCCCAGTGTATAAGAAGAAAAGAAGTAGTTTTCAAAAGAATGGGTAATCGGATTAAATTTGGAAATACCATATTCGGTAGCAACCCATAGATTCCCCTTTTTATCTCCCAGAATGGACTGGATTACATCGTTAACCAATCCTTCGGAAGTTCCGTAATGTTCATATTTCAAAGAGCAATAGTTATCCTGCGGCTCACAAAGATTCAGTCCCGAACCGGACGTACCAATCCACATCCGCCCTTCCGTATCCCGGTAGATACACTTGATTTCATTACTGCAAAACTTTCCGTTTGTATAACTGAAAAGATGATAATTATCGGCATCTGCAATCAATGAATCCGGATGAAAAACACAAATACCCTCACTGGTTCCTACCCACACCATCCCATTTGCATCTTCTTCTATCACACGCACCATCCTCATCCCGAATGTTTGCTGGAAGAAATGACGGAATTTATATTTACCGTCGGGAGTAGGTTCAGCCAATTCCAGCCCACCGCCAAATGTTCCTATCCACATGCGGTCTTTACGGTCGCGATAAATGGCAAAAACGTTATTATCGGATAAGGCTGTCAAATCAGAAGGATTATTATAATACCAGGTATCCCCCACTTTGAGACCATTTCCACGAGTTCCCATCCACATTCGTCCCTGCTTGTCTTCGGTGAGAGCATAGATATTAGAATGGAAATATTGATTGGTCATTTTTGAATGAAGGCTCGAATCAAAAGTGTATAATCCCCCCTTACGCGTACCTACACAGATATCTCCATTAGACATTCTAGTAAGCATACGGATGGTGTTCGACCGATCGAACAAATCACGGGATTCGGGATAGATGCGGGAGGTTCCTTCATTCAATACGGAAATACGGGACAAGCCTGAATATTCCGAAGCTACCCAGATGCCACCAGCACGATCTTCCATCACATATTGCAGGAAATCCGAACTGATATGACTCTGGTCATTAATGTTCGCCACAAAATGCTCCAGTTTATCTTCGGCAGTATTATAAGCGAAAAGCCCATTTCCATAGGTCGAAATCCAAATAATTCCCCGCGAATCATGGACGATATGATAACGTTCAAAGTCGATATAACTTATCTTATCCTGGGGAATCAACTGGAAGTCCTTACTCTCTCCGGTTTCGGCAAGCACATATGTAAGTCGTCCCGTATGATTGTATATCCAATAATCTCCACGATTATCACGTATCAGTTCTCCCTTTTTAATATTCAAACGAGGATCTGCGGCCATCTCTCCGGTAGCAAATTGATAAGTATATACTCCGGTAGTAGTCAGGATCACCCACTTATCTTTCAACAGGAAATTTCCGGTTGGCGATGTCGCCCCTGCCACAGTGGCAAGAGAAGCCAACTTTTGCATTTTTTGAGTAGCCTCCTGATAATAATAGATATCTCCATCTGCTGTAAGGAAATACATATCGTTCTTATAGGCTAGCGAAGAAGTGAAGTGGATTAATCGGTCTTCTATCCGATATTGCCCGTTGGAGACAGAAACCAGACCGCATTGAGTGCCGATCCAAATACGCCCACTGGTGTCCTCATTCACGAATTTCACCCGGTTATCCGGCAGGTTTCCACGTTCGGTCCTGAATACGGTAGATGTCATCTCACCATTTTTCTGATGTACCATCTTCCGGCAGCCGTTTCCCGAATGGGAAAGCCAGACATCTCCGTTAGCAGCTACAAATACCCCTGAATAATTCTGTCTTAGTTCGCCACAACCGGTATAGTCAACAAAACGGGCACGTTGCAAATCATAGCAACTATATAATTCAGGTGTAGTGGAAATCCACAAAAAACCATCTTTATCTTCTGTCAGATCGTAGATACGGTTGTCTGCCAAAGACACCTTGTCACCGATTTCCGGACGGAAAGTAAGAAAAGAGTTGCCGTCATAACGACTTAATCCGTTCAAAGTAGCCAGCCACAAAAAACCTTTGCTATCCTGATAAATGTATCGAATAGAGTTATTGGGAAGACCGTCACTCGTTCTCATTTGTGTAGAACGAAGCTCTATCGCACCATAGGCATTCAACACAAAACTAACAAGAAAGGTAAAGATTAAAAGGTGTCTTTGCATCATATAGATTCCAAGATTAATAATTAATGTTGGACAAAAATAATCAAGATAGTTGAGATAATAAAAGAAACAACGAACCTAATTACTAAAAAATCAATCCATGTGAAATACTTCCGGCAAAGGAATGGACACCGGCGAGTTGTCCGGATTCACTTCCATGATATCCGCCATATAGTCCCACCATTTCTGCACAATCTCCGTATTACCCAAGTCCTGCGAACCAGCCTCACCTTCCGTTTTCTGGAAAGCAAACAGGATATTGGTCTCCTTATCCCAATAAATCGAATAGTCCGACACTCCGTTCTTGGAAAGCAATGCTTTCAATTCGGGCCAGATGGCAGCGTGTCTTTTCTCATATTCAGCTTCACATCCGGGTTTTAAATACATTTTAAAAGCTTCTCGTTTCATGGTTCTATCTATTTAAAGTTAATCTTTCTTTTCTTCTGTATCGATGGCAAAAATAGGTGCAGTCGTCTTCTGTTTCACCTGATAATACTGAACGGCGCTGTCATTCATCTGCGGGTACTGATTCTTCAATAGAGAAATCATTTCCGCACCTGCCCAAAGCACCGGTCCGTATCCATGTGCCGCATATACATTGACCGGACGATAGTAATAAAAAGCAGGATCGAAAGCCATCCCCGTACCCACACAAGTGCCTTCCACCTGACCTTCCGCATTGATCTTACCGGCCACGGCATGCCATCCCAAATGAGCGACAGGTCCATAAGCAATGGCATCAATCCAGCCTTTATTGATAGCATGCGCCAAACAGTATACGTAAATAGCCGTAGCAGACGTCTCCAGATAAGAATCATTCCGGTCGAGCAATTGATGCCAAAGCCCTTCTCCACTTTGCAAGGCAGTCACTCCGCGTACATGAGCCCGGAAATAATCCATCACTTTCGCGCGTTGGGGGTAATCTTCCGGTAATACATCGAGCAATTCACATGCTGTCAGCATAGCCCATCCATTGGCACGCGCCCAACAAAAGGCAGGATGATCGGTACTGCTTTCCACCCATCCATGACGATACAAACCTTTTTCAGGGATAAACATACGGTCGGCAAATTGCAGGAATTGTCTGACAGCCTCCGCCAGATATATCTCTTTTTGAGCCTTGTCATAACGGCTCATCTGGGCTACTGCCGGAATCCCCATAAACATGTCATCCAGCCAAAGTGTATTATGTTGCGGACGATTGCGGGCAAAAGTACCATCTGCCAACCGGTATTCTTTATTCTGAATAAAATCAAAATAGTTCTCAATTAATCCGTCTACAGGAAGCGAGCGGTCTTTCACACGGACTTTCACCATCGCTGCACACACAGCCCCGGCATCATCCAGGGCATGAGGAGTGAGGATTTGCAGCAGTTGAGGATCTGTCGTGCCTTTCTCTTCGTACACACGTTTGAAATGAGGCGCCACTTCCGCCAGGAAGCGGAAACGGTTCTGCACATAGTCCATGTAACGTTGATCGCCCGTGGCTTCGGCAGCTGCTATCAAGGCAGAATAGGTTACTCCCCATTCGTAACTTGCCAGACGGAAAGCACCACGTTCCAGTTGCGCTTCCTCTCCCATCGTGGTGTAGTCGGTTATCAGTTTACCAGTGTTCTTATCTACCACACGTGCCGGAGTCTCCTTATCAATATAAGCAAATACACGGTCTATATCTTTCTTGACCTGCCCGGGTGTCAGGTCACCATAAGTACCCTGATAGGCAGGTTGCAGCAAATGTAAAGGAGTATTTGAATCATTCACTACCGTTTTCTTTTTCTGTGCACTAACCGGCAAGGTTGCCAGCAATAAAGCAATGGTTATGATACGAATATTCATAATCTATTTTTTAGGTATTTTACATCCTCTGAATACAGTGCCCTGAAGCTCCGGTCCGAAATAGAATCCGGGCTGCGTAGGCTGATTATAAGCAACATTCTGGGTAGCGATACTTATACGATAAATCGGATCTTCGAGGAAAGTATGAAAACGATAGTCGGTAGGAATAGTGGAGACGTAAAGCCGCAAAGCTGTATTATCAGCTGTACGCATCAGTACTTCTTCGCGCCAGTCACCCACGATATCTCCCTGAAGGCAAGGATTCGCTTTGGTTCCATTATTAGAAAGAGTCCCCTCAAAAATAGCTATGCGCTCACAGATTCCTTTTTCCCAATTGTATTTGCTGATCCTATTTCGATCTAGCAATTCACGCAACAAATCTCCATCCCACCAGACAGCCATATTACAGGATAAACCTCTCACCCGGTCTTTTACTACTTCTCCTTTCACATTCCTTATTCCTCCGGAAGCAACAGACCACATTTCAACGCCCGGTTGAGTCGGGTCAATATCGGCTGCCATACAACGCCCCACATCCGTACTGTCTTTAATCTGAAATAAAATTTCTCCGGTAGCTGCATCCCGATAGGTAGAACCGTCACGTTTATTTTCATGGCAATCCCATACTTGCAGCCCTTTACGAGAAGGGTCGAAATGAGTCAGGTGAATGGCATCGCCGTGTCCCATTTTCGTGGTGTAGAGTCCTTTGCCATTATGGTCTATGGCGCATGAACCGTAGATGATCTCATCGCATCCGTCACCGTCCACATCACCTACCCGCAGGTTATGGTTTCCCTGTCCGGCATAATCTTCACAACCGGGATTATTACTGTCGAATACCCAACGTTGTTTCAGTTCCTTTCCATCCCAGTCAAAAGCAGCCAAAACAGTACGTGTATAATATCCGCGACACATCACTACGCTCGGGTGTATGCCGTCGAGATAGGCAACGCAAGCCAGAAAACGGTCGCTGCGATTACCACGACTGTCTCCCCAATCCATCAGGTTTCCTCTTTCGGGCACATAATCAATTGTTTGCATCGCTTCTCCTGTCAATCCGTTGAATACTGTCAGATATTCCGGTCCGGTCAGAATACGCCCCTGCTCACTTCGATAGTCAGCCTGCGCATCCCCAATCACTTTTCCTGTTCCATCCACCGTTCCGTCCGCGGTCTTCATCACTACTTCCGCTTTGCCGTCACCATCGAAATCGAACACCATAAACTGGGTGTAGTGTGCACCGGCACGTATGTTACGTCCCAGATTAATACGCCATAATAGTTTTCCGCTCAACTTATAGCAATCAACATATACTTCTCCCGTATAGCCGTCATGTGAATTATCATGTGCATTACTCGGGTCCCATTTCAGAATAATCTCATATTCGCCATCACCGTCCACGTCACCGATACTGGCATCATTCGGAGTATAAAAATAGTTTTGTCCTAACGGAGTCGTACCATCTTCGGGGCGGTTCAACGGAATATTCAGATAACCCGACGGGGCATTTGCCGGTAATTGATAGCTGCTTTCCGTTTTCCCTTCCCTTGCTTTCACGGTATAAAGTACAGATTCTGTTCCTGTATAAGCATCCTGAAAGAAAGTAGCATCCTTCAACGGATGGTTATTTATCTTTTCACCGTTCCTATAAATATCAAAAGATTCATTCATCGGGTCGGAAGACAAATAACGCCAGGAAACAGCTACAGTAGACGGATTCTCCCGGATAGCAATTACACCACGTCCCAGACGTTCGCGTTTTAACTTCGAAAAGTCATAGTTTGGCTGGGCTATCGAGGAGATAGCTATCAGGCAGAAACTAAAATAAAGAGTTATGCACTTCATAGTTTTATCGATTATCAAATTACAACACAAAAGTAAAGGACGCAGTCCATTCATGAAATAGAATATTGTACAGATATATGTAGAAATCATCATTAGGTATGCATTTTACGCTATTTCCTGCTGCCTTGTGAACGAATTTAAAGACATTTGCACGAAAATCCATTGAAAAAGAAAGGAACGTCTCTTACCTTTGCAATAGAAATTATTGTAAACAGCAAATTAATAAAACAGAACTATTGTACCATGAAGAAACCACTATTCTTACTCTTTACAGGATTGCTTCTTTCTTGTCTGATACCAGTCCATACGGTCACAGCACAAGAGCTCCCGGCACAAAAAGAGACTTTAGAGAATATCATAAAGGTGAATGACTACTTTATGAAGAAGTATGCCGATTACACTACTCCCAGTTTTTATGGTCGTGTACGTCCCAGCAATATCTGGACGCGTGGTGTATACTATGAAGGATTGATGGCTCTCTATTCTATTTATCCGCGCGAGGATTATTATAAGTATACTTACGACTGGGCAGATTTCCACAAATGGGGAATGCGCAACGGCAATACTACCCGTAATGCGGACGACCATTGTTGCGGACAGGCGTACATTGATATCTATAAAATCTGCCCGTTAGACCCGAACATGATCCGGAATATCAAAGCGAGCATCGATATGGTAGTGAATACGCCGCAGGTGAACGACTGGTGGTGGATTGATGCCGTACAAATGGCAATGCCTATCTTCGCTAAATTCGGTAAGATGACCGGAGAACAGAAATACTACGATAAGATGTGGGATATGTACTACTACACACGCAGCCAACACGATGAAACGGGTATGTTCAACCCTAAAGACGGTCTGTGGTGGCGCGATCAGGATTTCAATCCTCCATATAAAGAGCCGAATGGCGAAGATTGCTATTGGAGTCGTGGAAACGGATGGGTATATGCTGCTTTGGTACGCGTATTGGATGAAATTCCTTCTGACGAGAAACACCGTCAGGACTATATCAATGATTTCCTGACCATGAGCAAGGCTTTGAAGAAATGTCAGCGTGAAGATGGTTTCTGGAATGTCAGTCTTCACGACCCGACGAACTTCGGAGGAAAAGAGACTTCCGGTACGGCCTTATTTGTTTATGGTATGGCTTGGGGAGTCCGCAACGGATTGCTCGATCGCAAAGAGTATCTCCCCGTCCTGTTAAAAGCATGGAACGCTATGGTGAAAGATGCCGTACACCCGAACGGATTTCTGGGATATGTGCAGGGAACAGGCAAGGAGCCTAAAGACGGACAGCCGGTTACTTACAAGAGTGTACCCGATTTTGAAGACTACGGAGTCGGTTGTTTCCTGCTTGCCGGAACAGAAGTTTATAAATTAAAATAACATACAGTTTTCGATAAGGTATAAGAGAATAATAAGGCACGGATTACACGGATTAACACGGTTGTTTTACGTAATCATAGCACTAAAACCGTGAAATCCGTGTAATCCGTGCCTAAAAAAGAAAACGAACATGAAAAATAAATTGTTTCAATATACGTGCGGACTGATAATCATTGTATGCAGTTTACAACTGCAAGCGCAAAATAAAGTTTCCGCTCCCATGGCAGACGTCAATCAGGTGGTTGACAACACGCTGGACAGCTTGAATAAGGCACGCACCTCGCGGCCGGAAGCCGGTTCCAGCCGGAAAGGTAACAACCCGGTTCTGTTTCTGGTAGGTAATTCAACCATGCGTACCGGAACTTTAGGAAATGGCAACAACGGACAATGGGGATGGGGCTATTTTGCCGGCGACTATTTCGATTCCAACCGGATTACTGTTGAGAATCATGCGTTGGGAGGTACCAGCAGCCGTACTTTCTACAACCGTCTTTGGCCGGATGTAATCAAAGGTGTACGCCCCGGAGACTGGGTTATCATCGAATTGGGACACAATGACAATGGTCCTTATGACAGCGGACGTGCCCGCGCCTCTATTCCGGGAATCGGCAAAGATACGCTGAACGTAACCATCAAAGAGACCGGAGTGAAAGAAACCGTATATACATACGGGGAATATATGCGCCGTTTTATTCAGGATGTAAAAGCAAAAGGGGCTCATCCTATCCTATTCTCGCTTACTCCCCGCAATGCTTGGGAAGATAAAGACAGCACCATCATCACACGCGTCAACAAGACTTTCGGATTGTGGGCAAAGCAAGTAGCCGAAGAACAGGAGGTTCCTTTTATTGATTTGAATGATATCAGTGCCCGCAAATTCGAGAAGTTCGGCAAGAACAAGGTGAAATATATGTTCTACATCGACCGTATACACACAAGTGCTTTCGGTGCTAAAGTCAATGCGGAATCTGCTGCGGATGGAATACGTGCTTATGAGGGATTGGAATTGGCCAATTATCTGAAGCCCGTTGAGAAAGATACTGTGACAGGTTCAAGCCGTAAAGATGGACATCCGGTATTGTTTACTATCGGAGACAGTACAGTCCGAAATGAAGATAAAGACAAAAACGGTATGTGGGGTTGGGGAAGCGTAATTGCCGATGAGTTCAATCTGGATAAAATTTCTGTAGAAAACCGTGCCATGGCAGGACGCAGTGCCCGCACTTTCCTGGACGAAGGTCGTTGGGATAAGGTTTATAATGCCTTGCAGCCGGGAGATTTTGTGCTGATTCAGTTCGGACATAATGATGCGGGAGACATTAATGTAGGCAAAGCCCGTGCCGAATTACGTGGTTCCAGTGACGAGAGCAAAGTCTTTTTGATGGAGAAAACAGGGAAATATCAGGTGATTTATACATTCGGCTGGTATCTTCGGAAATTCATTATGGACGTTCAGGAGAAAGGAGCTGTTCCCATCGTTCTAAGCCATACTCCGCGTAACAAATGGAAAGATGGAAAAATAGAACGCAACACAGAGTCTTTTGGTAAATGGACACGTGAAGCAGCCGAAGCTACCGGAGCTTACTTCATTGATCTAAATAAGATTAGTGCCGATAAACTGGAAAAGGTGGGTATCAAGAAAGCAGCTACTTACTATAACCACGACCATACGCACACTTCCCTGAAGGGAGCACACATGAATGCGAAAAGCATTGCCGAAGGACTGAAAAAGACCGATTGCCCGTTGAAAGAGTATCTGAAATAATAATGCAATAAAGACAAAGAAGAAATATCGACCATATCGAATGCTTACATATTCAATATTAAAAAAGGAATATTTAAGCATTGCAGAAAAGGAAGAATGACATAAATGAATAAGGGAGGATGAAATAATTCCGGCATTTGCCAACATCTTATTTCTTCATTTCACTTTTCACTGCCGTTAGCTGTCAAATAGGAAATTATTATATATCCATCCCTTGCAGATAGATATCATTTTAGTAAAACACTATTCATAATAGCATTTAGGTTCTTTCTTTATTTTCAATCCAATTAGAGAAATACCACCCCCAAAAGAGCACACTTGCAGCTTCCTCACCGATAAAGGATAGGTTCCTCGGTGGGGAAGACAGCGTTCCTCACCGAGGAACACCTCGTTGGTTTAAACCCAATGAACCATTTATCTATTAGAGAAACAGTATATTCTATCGGTTATCATTCACTTTTCGTCTATATTCCCGTATATTATTGCACCTATTTATACAGTTTTTCTTCCAGTTTACCAATCCTAAAACGATCATTCTCCGGTTTAATCTTAAAAACAGAACATCGAGATAGGATAGAATCGTCTTCTTTTCAAAAAGAGGCAAACAGCTATCCTCTGCAAATACGGCCACAAATCATTGATTTATTCCACAGAATAGATTAACTTTGCCTATACTAATTAAAAGTCTGCCAATATGAGCCAAGTGAAAGGAATACCATACGGAATATCCGATTTCAACCAAATGAGAAATGGAAACTTCTATTTCGTCGATAAAACCATGTATCTCCCCCTTATTGAGGAAATGCCCAGCTACCTTTTCCTGATTCGTCCGAGACGTTTTGGAAAAAGCTTGTTTCTAAGTATGATGCATACCTATTACGACATATTACAGAAAGATAATTTCGACAAATATTTCGGCGACTTATGGATAGGAAGTCACCCGA
>ERZ507469.228-NODE-228-length-18523-cov-6.44688_pt1 | contig 18523 bp, 28 predicted proteins | sample MGYA00512652_ERZ507469 | MGnify/ENA metagenome assembly ERZ507469
CTTGACATGCGGGATCTTATTTGCTATACTATAACCGTGGCAGGGGCTTGCGTTCAGGCTCTCGGTACGTTTGTGGTATAGCGTCAGACCTGATTCAAGGGAATCAGGGAACCGTTACGGATTCTGCGCATTGAGCGGATCCACAACAACGCAAGTCAATTGAATATTAAAGCCGGAAGGCTGCTTAAATACTTACAGAGTCAATTTGCTGGATGAGACATTGAAATTCCAGTGCCTTGGCTCTGTATGCTTTTTTGCAGACCTTCCGGCTTTTTCTTTTATCCAAACGGAGGTAAGACGATGAAAAAACAAAAAAAGAAAAGAAAGGGATTTCAGGCAGGTTCCATGCGATGCCCTTATTGTGGCAGCCCGGTGATCTATAGAAGCGCTGATGGGATTTATCATGACAACAGTAAAAAAACAATGCTCTACGTGTGCAGCCACTATCCGGAGTGTGACGCTTATGTAAGAGTCCATGCCGGAACCAATATCCCGGTGGGAAGTCTGGCCAATCACGAGCTTCGCACACTCAGACGGACCGCACATCATTATTTTGACCAGCTGTACCAGTCTGGAATGATGAGCAAACAAGACGCCTATCAGTGGCTGGCAGATTTGATCTGCGCACCTTTATCGGAGGCGCATATTGGTTATCTGGGCGAGTATTACTGCAAGCAGGTCATTGAGGAGAGCCGCAGGCTGCTGGAGCGCCAGAAGTCCGGAAAGAACAGGTGCCGATTTCGGGCATTAGAAGGGAGAGTGGCGGCTTCATGACACTGACTGAGAAAGAACGGGAAAAGATTGAAAAGAATATCGGTCTGGTACATAAGGTGATTCGGGATAAGCTGCAGCCTCCATATCAAGTGGGGATGTATTCCTACGAGGATCTTTTCCAGATCGGCTGCATTGGGCTTTGTAAAGCAGCGTCAACAGACAAAGGCGGGACGTTTTCGACCTATGCCTACCGGTTGATCTGGCACCAAATCTGTGATGCCATGATTTATGCAACCAGGCGGCAGACGAAGGAGACCACCTGTGATGTGACGCCGTACATTGCAGCAAAACAGGAAAACCCAGAGGAGTTGTCGGATTTTCGCATGGATATCAAACGGGCACTCGAACAGGCAAAGGCTGATGCGCCGCCTTCCACTAGGAAAGGCATAGATGCTATCTGCATGATGTCGAAGGGGTATACAAGCAGCGAAATTGGAGAAAAAATGGATGCTTCGGCAAAGCTTGTGTGTGCATGGGTATCCAAGGCACGGAAGTTTTTGAAGAACCGGCCGGAGTTTGCACAGATTGCAGCTGCCTATCACTTGGAATGATGACGGGCAGAACATAAGGGATGCTGACAGCCTTGTTTGGTTTTCAGCATCCCGATTTTTTATTTTGGAGGGAAATTATGAATATAAGAAAAAGGAATATCTGGATATGGCTGATTCCGTTTCTCATTATGGCCCTTACGTTGATTTTATTTAAGGCAGTATTTTTGTTGGGTTATGTGCCAACAGAGTCCATGGAACCAACGTTGAAAAAAGACAGTTATATCGTTGGAACTCGGATTTTCTCCAAACTTGAAATAGGCGATATCATTATTTTCCATCATGACGGGAAGCTTCTGGTCAAGCGCATTGCAGCGGAGGAGGGTGAACAGGTAGAGTATAACGGAGCCAGTCTGACGGTACCGGAGGGGTGCTATTATGTTCTTGGAGACAATGCGGAGCATTCACTGGATTCGAGGTACTGGGAAGATCCTTTTGTAAAGCAAGAGGATATTGTGGCGAGATTGTTTTGGCCATAAGATTTTTTACTCCGCTTCATACGAAAACAGACATTATGAAATAGGCTGTATTTGAATTGGGTAGCAGTGTAGTTTTGACATTATAAATGAAAAAGAATAAATATGGGATATTACGAGGAACAATCTAGGAGCACATAGAAGATAATAGTAAGAAAAAAGTAGCCAACCGGCGTGGCCGCTTTACTTCTTGCTGTTCAGTTCCTTCATAATGCCGAGGAGATAAGCCATCGACTTGGGATCCAGTTTCTTTCCCTCTTCGATAAATTCCTGCAGAGCCTCCGGATAAGGATTTCCTTCATCGAAGAATTCTTGCGGCGTTACGCCCAAATATTCGCAGATGTAAAAAAAGGATTGCATGGCTGGAAGTGACTTTTTATTTTCGATGTTATTGATGTAGTTGTTTGCCTGTCCCAATGACAATGACATGTCGCGTGCAGATACACCCTTTTGTAATCGCAGTTTTGCCAGTCGTTCCGGGACGAAATCTTCATACATTGCCTTTACCTCCCATTCTTTAATAGATTGTACCTCACACATATGATTTATTCGCAAAAATAAAAGGGGTGTTTACGTTGACCTAAAAAAATAAATCTATTATAATTAGGTAAGATGAAAAAATAAAACTATCGAACAAGGGAGATACAATGAAAGGAAAGACATGTTGTATTACCGGGCATAGGGATGTGCCTGATAAAGAGATTAACAGCATAAAGAAGGCTCTGCATCAGGAAATAAAAAAAGCAGTGAAGGACGGATTCACTGTCTTTCTGTCTGGTTTTGCAGATGGTGTGGATCAATATTTTGCTGAGATTGTTTTGGAACTGCAGAAAGAAAACAGGAACTTAAAACTGATTGCAGTGCTTCCATACCGTGGCCGTGTGAAAGGCTTGAATCACAGGGTACAAACAAGAGCTTTGCTGAGTGCCTGCTCTGAGATGGTGGTAATTCAAGAGGAATATCAGCCCAACGTCTACTTACAGCGCAATCGGTATTTGGTCGAGCATTCAGACCGCGTGATTGCTGTGTATGATGGGAGAGAGACAGGCGGTACGGTGAAGACGATCCGTTTTGCACACCGCCTCCAGAAAGAATTGCGTGAAATTCCGGTAGGATTAAACTTGGACAAAAAAAGGATAAATCTTGGATATAGTCGTGTATAGTAAGAGTGGAGCTGTAGGCAAAACTATGATATAATAAAACCTTTAAAAATGATAATTGTCTGAAAAATGATGGGATGGAGGTCATTCATGAAAAAATGGTATGACGAAGAATACGAATTTGAAATTGAAGTAACAGGGTTTCTTCGTGGTGATCACACAGAGCGGTATTGCCGAAACGGAGAGGAAGTCGGAGATAAATACACCTGTACTTATGGATGTCCTGTAAATGCGGATGGGCAAGGAATTTGTTCTAAGGTAATGATGATGCTGTTTCCTATTATGGAGGCAGTCAGAAGCGGCGGGGATTTAGAAAACATTGGCGGCAGTGGTAAATACTGCAAGGAAATCGTATGCCCGGATGGATGTGTGGTGTTCCGTTTGACAGCGAAAAAACTTGGAAATGAGAACTTTTTTAAAGGAAAGTTTTTTGATTAGAAAAAGATAAAAGAAGGGAAACCGGATATGCTTGATAAAATACCAAATATTGACGATATGATTGCCTTGGTCGGACAGTCTTTATATGACGTGTGGCAAAAGCTATGCTCTGCGATTGACGAGAAATACGATATGGACTGCATTTGGAACAGCGGCGGTAAGGCATGGACCTATGAATACAAATACCGCAGGGGCGGAAAAACACTCTGCGCCCTATACGCAAGGGAGAACTGCGTTGGCTTTATGGTAATACTGGGAAAAGACGAGCGGGCGAAATTTGAAGCCGGCCGAAGTGAGTATTCGGAAAGTGTTCAGAAGGTTTACGATGACTCAAAAACCTATCACGATGGGAAATGGCTGATATTTGAGCCTGTTGATACATCTTTGTTTGGAGACTTCATGCAGCTATTAGCCATTAAGAGAAGGCCGAACAGGAAATAAAGGATCGTGGAGGAGAAGATGTCAAAAAAGATAGATCCAAAACAAACAAAACGTGCGATGGCTTTTGGATTATGGATGATTGATATTAAGGAGGAATATGTTTATGAGTGAAAAATTCCCGCAAGAAGCGAAAAAGATAATGGATGAAAGATTTGGGCACGATACCTTACTGTCACTTGCCACTACGGATCAAAACATCCCGTATGTGAGAACGGTGAATGCTTATTATGAGGATGGCTGTTTTTATATCATCACATACGCTGCCTCCAACAAGATGAAGCAGATAGGTAATAACCCCATAGTAGCGGTGGCCGGCGAATGGTTCACGGCGCATGGCAAAGGGATAAACCTTGGGTGGTTCTGCAAAAAGGAAAACCATGAAATGGCCCAAAAGCTGAGACAGGAATTCAGCGAATGGATTGATAACGGACACAATAATTTTGATGATGAAAATACGATCATCTTATGTGTTCAATTAACAGAGGGAATTCTTTTCTCTCATGGCACGAGATATGACATAGATTTCGCTGGTAACTGATTGCAACCTGCAGAAGCCATGTCTGTGCTATTGTAATTGGAAAGGGGGACTGTGAATCAGTATGTTGGATTTGAAGGATATAAATTATATGCCAGATATATTTGAAATAAGTGATTACATTGGTAATCCGCTGTTTGATCAGTTTTGTGAATTTATGGATAGAGAATATAAAGCATTGCGTAAAATTGAATACAGCAAGGACGTTTGGGCCCGCGGATGGAATATAAAGTTGAGAAAAGCAGGAAAATCTTTATGTGTAATCTATCCCAAAGAGAATTACTTCACTGTGCTGGTGGTTATCGGCAATAAGGAGAAAGAAAAGGTTGAAGGAATATTGTCCCAATTATCTAATGAGGTGCAGACAATCTACCGTGAAACAAAAGAAGGCAACGGACAAAGGTGGTTTATGATTGAACTGCATTCAAATGATTGTATATATCAGGACACCTTGAAACTGATCCGCATTCGCAGAGAAAGTAAATAAAAAAACAGAATCATTGAGGGAGGTGTCTCTATGACAGAGTTAGAAAAATGTATGGCCGGCGAATTATATAATTGTCATGATGAAATCTTTCTGCAATATAAGAAGCAGGCAAAAGAGCTGCTTGACATTTATAACAGACTGACCTATGACCAGAAAGAAGAGAAGAAAGGGATTTTACATAAGCTGTTCGGCGGGATTGGAACAAACGTGTCGGTAGGGGCGCCGTTCCTGTGTGATTATGGGTGTAATATTATTACCGGCAGCAATGTGTCGATCAATATGAACTGCTCTTTTATCGACTGCAATCAGATAAAAATCGGAAATAACGTCATGATTGCTTCCAATGTGCAGATTTATACGGCAACGCATCCCGTGGAACTGGCAGAACGCCTGACACCAGACTGCACCCCGGAGAGCGGAAAGCATTTCTGCCAGGTATATGCGCTGCCGGTTGAAATCGGGGATGGATGCTGGATCGGCGGTGGCGTCATCATACTTCCCGGGATTAAAATCGGGGCTGGCAGTGTGATTGGAGCAGGAAGTGTTGTTACCCGAGATATCCCGCCAAATTGCGTGGCGGCAGGAAATCCATGCAGAGTGATACGCAGAATCAACGAGGAATCAGAGCATGATTAAATTAGTGGCGTTTGACTTGGATGGGACAATCGGAGATACGATACCAATGTGTATAAAGGCGTTCAGACAGGCAGTATCCCCTTATGCAGGGCATTTGCTGACAGACAGGGAGATTATTGAAACCTTTGGATTGAACGAAATCGGAATGATAAAATCCATCGTTCCGGAGAATTGGGAGCAGGCGTTACGTGATTTCTATTCTCTATATGAGAAACTGCATTATGAGTGCTCCCAGCCTTATGAGGGCATCCGGGAGTTGATTGCCGCTCTGCGGGCAAAGGGACTTATCCTGGCGCTGATAACGGGAAAGGGCGAAAGAAGCTGCCGGATTACTTTGAATGAGTTTGGAATGGAACATGATTTTGATGAAATCCTGACGGGCAGTGAAAGTGAAAATGTTAAGGCGCAGTCATTGAAGCTGCTGCTAAAGAAATATGATTTGCTTCCTGCACAATGTGTGTATATAGGGGATGCGGTATCAGATGTGTCAGAGGCGGGAAAAGCCGGAGTCATATGCTTGTCTGCTTTGTGGGGAACAACTGTGAAGGCAGAAGAATTGAAAAGCATCAATGCCGGTTATACCTTTGAAACGGTAAGAGAATTAAAAAATTACTTGATGAAAAATACAAACCAGGAACCGGAGGAGGCGCCAATACCATGAAAGGATTTAACCGACAAAATCAATTATTTTCCCTTTGCGGCTTGAACTGCGGGCTTTGTCCCATGTTTTTGAATAAATATTGTCCCGGCTGCGGGGGCGGCGAGGGAAATCAGTCCTGTAAAATTGCAAGATGCAGCATGGAGCATAATGGTGTGGAATACTGCTTTCAGTGCGATGAATACCCTTGTCCAAAATACGAGCATATGGATGACTTTGATTCCTTTATGACACACCAAGGCCGAAAAGCTGATATGGAGAGAGCCCAGCAGTTGGGAATAGAAGCTTATAATGCGGAGCAGGTGGAAAAGTCAAAAATACTGGACATTCTCTTGTCCGAGTTTAATGACGGGCGCAAAAAGACACTGTTTTGTACAGCAGTATCTCTTTTGGACCTGCGAGAGCTGCAGGCGATACTCAGGCAAATTGAGAACAGAGCTGATTTGGATACACTGACGCTCAAGGAAAAAAGCGCTTTTGCCGCAGGACTGCTTCAGGAAGCGGCAGCAAAGAACAATATTGAGTTGAAGTTGCGAAAGAAAAAGTGAGGACTTCAATACTGCAATTATTTAATAAAGTATTGAAAAAGATAGAGAATATAGATAAATGAACGTAATAACCCCCCTTTTTGCAGAAAAATAAGTGATGTTCTGCAAAGGAAATCAGATATTAATTATGGAGGTATACTTGCAAATGGAAAAATGGTTCACGATTGATCAGATTGATGAAGGGACATATATTATCAGCGAATACCGACATTGGGAGGAGACGCATTGCTATCTGTTAAATGGCTCCAGCCGCAGCTTATTGATTGATACGGGTCTGGGAATCTGCAATATTTATGATGAAGTAATGAAACTGACAAATAAGCCTGTTACGGCCGTTGCCACCCATATTCATTGGGATCATATTGGCGGCCATAAGTATTTTCCGGACTTTTATGCCCATGCGGAAGAATTGAGCTGGCTGAACGGTGAGTTTCCGCTGACAATAGAAACAATCAGAGAGATGGTGGCAGACCGCTGCGATTTACCAGACGGTTACGATACAGGCACTTATGAGTTTTTCCAGGGGACGCCAACAAAGCTACTGGAGGATGGAGAGAACATAGAATTAGGTGGACGGAATATACAGGTATTGCATACTCCGGGCCATGCTCCGGGGCATATGTGTTTCTGGGAATCGGACAGAGGCTATCTGTTCACCGGAGACCTGGTTTATAAGGACACTCTATTTGCCTATTATCCATCAACAGACCCGGACGCATACCTTGCTTCTCTTGAAAAGATTTCAGAGCTTCCGGTCAAAAAGGTTTTTCCTGCGCATCATAGTTTGGATATTCAGCCGGAGATTTTAAGCAGAATGAGAAATGCGTTCAGGCAGCTTCGGGAAGATGGTAAATTACATCACGGCAGCGGCACGTTTGACTATGGGGATTGGGCAGTATGGTTATAATGAGAAGGAAGCAGTATAATTTTATTTAGCTGTGTGCTATACAAAAGGCTTTATCAGAACTAAAGACAGCGAAAGAGGCTTGAAAGGAGCATTTATATGAAGTATGTATGTACAGTTATATCGGTAGCGGATATCAGCGCCGCAAGAAAGTTTTATGAGGAACTGTTCGGGCTAGAGGTATATCAGGATTACGGAAAGAATATCGCTTTTACCTGCGGTCTGGCATTACAGCAGGATTTTGATTGGCTGGTAAGTATACCAAAAGAAAAAGTATTGAAGAAATCCAACAACGCGGAGATCGTCTTTGAGGAACAGGATTTTGACGGTTTCCTGAATAAGCTGAAAGCATACTCGGACATCGAATATTTGGGAGAAGTCATTGAGCATAGCTGGGGACAGCGTGTGATCCGGTTCTACGATCTGGACGAGCATCTCATTGAGGTTGGCGAGGATATGCAGATGGTAGTAAAGAGGTTCCTTGCTTCTGGAATGACTATGGAAGAAGTATCTGCGAAAATGGACGTATCCATTGAGGATTTAACAAAACTTCTAAACAACTAATATATGGTAAGGGAATAAACAATCGTGATTTTGGAGGGAGAAGTGCGATGTGTAAAATATTGTTAGTCAGACCGTCTAAACAATATGCAGACCAAGTTATGTCATATAAAGAAGAAATGTCACAAAATGGAGATAGTTTTGACGGTTGTGCTGGCCTTGAAAATGTACAATCATTTGAGGAATGGATTGATTTTGAAGCAAGATTAAAAGCAAAATACAAGGACGGATATGTTCCATCAGAAGTGTTTTTGGCTATACGAAAAAAAGATAACTATGTTGTTGGCATGATTGATTTTCGACACCCATTATCCGACTTCCTCTTTAATTTTGGAGGTAATATCGGATATAGTGTTCGTCCATCGGAACGGCAGAAAGGCTATGCGTCCGAAATGTTAAGATTGATTTTACCTATCTGTCGTGAGTTTGGAGAAAGCAAAGTTTTACTAACATGCGATAAAAAGAATGAAGCATCACAAAAAACGATTGTAAAAAATGGGGGCGTGTTGGAAAAAGAAATCCCTGATACAGTAGGACTTAGTGAAAGTGGAATTATTCAACGATACTGGATTTCAATATAGGCCCTCTTTCATCAATTCAAATTTGCCGGTAAGTAACACAATAGAGATCTAGATGGGCATCTCATAGAGGTTGGCGAGGATATGAAAATGGTGATCAGGTGTTTTCTGGCATCAGGTATGACTATGGAAGAAGTCTCTGTGAAGATGGATGTTTCTATTGAGGATTTGACCAAACTTCTGAATACCTAATATGTGGTGAAGGAATAAACAAAGCGGAAAGTTGAGAGGTAGGACAATGGATTCAGTGGAGAAAATAAAATATTTCTATGAAATTATCATATCTGAAAATCAAATTGGAAAAGTAGCAGAGTTTGTCCATGAAAAATGTTGTGTGAAAATAGGAGAAAGACTGATTCCAGTTGGCGTTGAAGGTATGAAAGAGCACATACAAGCAACAAAGCAGACATATCCCGATTATAAGATGAAGATTATTAAGCAATTTTGTGATGGTGATTATGTCATCTCTGAATTTGTAATGGAGGGTACACATAAAGGTGAATGGCTAGGAATGAAGCCAACCAACAAACGATTGGTATTTACTGGCATTAATGTTGATAAGGTAGTTGATGGGAGGATTGTGGAGCATGGAGGTGCAGTAAATACATTTGAAACTTTATTTGAAGCAGGTATGATAGGAGCAATATAATTTTGAAACGTGAAACCGGAATTTGTAGAAAGGAATGGATATAAATATGAATAATAGCGATAATGAGGAAAAAACATATAAAAGCAAAGGAATGTTATATGGAGTTGCGGCTGGTTCAATAGTAGGTACAATAATTACAAGACTTACCTCTATAACAGCTTTACCGATTTGTATTTCGGTAGGTTTGCTGTTGGGACTTGCTATTGGTTCAAAAATAAAAAGGGATAAATCTAACAAAGAGTAACTTCAAATTAGGATTTACCGAAAGGAGTAGACAACTATGAAAATGCCAGAAAAAATTGATATAAGTATGTTTGCTCCATGTGGAATGAATTGTAAAGTTTGTTATAAGCACTGTTACCATAAAAACCCTTGTGCTGGGTGCTTGAATAGTGATAAAGGAAAACCTGAACATTGTCGTAAATGTAAAATAAAGATCTGTATCAAAGAAAAAGCGTTATCCCATTGTTTTGAATGTGCTGAATATCCATGTAAGTTGATTAAAAACCTTGAAAAAAGCTATAACAAACGGTATCAAGCAAGTCTTATAAAAAACAGCCGTTTTATTCAAGAACAAGATTTGGAGCATTTCATGGAACAGCAAAAAATAAAATATACTTGTTCTAAATGTGGTGGAATTATTTCTATTCATGATAGAGAATGTAGCGAGTGTCAAGAAAAAATGAAATAGAAAAATCCAAGTTTATCGAGGAGATTGTTGTATAAATCAATTCCTATTTGTCGGTGAGTAACGCAACAGAGATCTGGACGAGCATCTTATAGGGGTTGGTGGGGATATGAAAATGGTGGTCAAGCGTTTTCTAAATGCCGGAATATCTATGGAAGAAGTTTCCGTAAAAATGGACGCTTCTGTGGAGGATTTAACAAAACTTCTGGTTTGATGAATCAGAAAGACAAGGAGGAATGATTTACTATGAATTATACGAAAGTTGATATAGATGAATGGAGTAGAGGAAGTCTCTTTCAATTTTATATCGAAAAAATGCGTATTGTTATGAGTTTGACCGTCGATATTAATGTGGCGCCGCTGATTACCTATACAAAGAAGAATGATCTGAAATTCTATCCGGCCATGATATGGGTTGTATCTAAGGTAATCAATTCCCATGATGAGTTCAAATACAGCTGGGACACGGACGGGAATCTGATCCGTTGGGATTCTATTTCACCGTCCTATACGATATTTAATCGGGATGACGAGTGCTTCTCTAAGTTTGTAACGGAATATACGGATGATATATTTGAATTCTATCAACGGACTGTGGACGACCAGAGAAAATATCAAGAAGAGCGGGCGATCATCGGAAACCAGCCGCAGAACTTCTTCGATGTTTCCTGTTTGCCATGGGTAAAGTATAAGCATTTTGATGTTCATGTATTTGACGAGGGAAAGTTTTTAGCTCCTGTTTTGACATGGGGGAAATATGAAGCGCAAAACGGCAATGCACTTATGCCGCTTACTATGAATATTCATCATGCTGTGGCAGATGGCTTTCATCTTTCTAGGTTTTTCAATGAAGTGCAGGAGCTGATTGATTCGTATGTAGAGTGACGAAGAATGAAAAAACTGGAAATTGTAGGGCTGATGAATCAGGAAAACAAGTATTTGAAGGAATGATACGAATCGTATCATACATGCGACAGAGAGATTCTGTTGTTATTTTACGTTTTTTGATAACGTTAAATTGTCGAAAAGACAGATGGTTTGCATATCGGACAGTTTGTGGAAAAATTGCAAAAATTGTTGAACGAATGGTGATCAGGAGTTAGGAGGTACAATAATGAAAAAGATCACAACTTTTTTTAGTGCTATGTTACTTATTATATCATTGTCTGCTTGTTCATCAGACTTTGATGGAAGCAGAACAGGAAACGACACTCAACTAATTATGGAATATACAGAATTTAATACTACTGACACTCAAGATTTGGTTGTTGAAGCCGGAGATATTATTCATGCAGAAATTGTGGTTGAGGATGGTCATTTATCATATAAAATTCAGAAAGATGACGATAAACCTATCGCTGAAAGTAAAGGCATTTTCTTTTCGGTAGAATATGATTTTGATGTAGAAGAAAGCGGAACATATACAGTAACCGTAACAGGAGAAAACGCAAAAGGGAGTGTAAAATTCGTCGTTGAGAGTGCCGAGTAATAATTGGCGTAAATTAACAAATATGGTTTGTTGGTAAGTAACACAGCAGAGATCTGGACGAGCATCTCATAGCGGTTGGCGAGGATTTAGAAAAGCCGCTGTATAGCTGAGCGGGAAAGAAAGTCAGAAGTTGTGTGGCTTGAAAATTTTAAGTTGTTTTTATGCGTTCTTGGTGGAAAAGGTGTATTTCAAATTGAAAGGATGATTGGGTGCTAATGAAAGAAATCATCAACTTCATTGAAGCGAATGTGGATGGCAAAACGCTGTTTACAAAGGAATTAGTTTACGAACTTGAAAATGGTTCGTTGCAGGGCGTTTACTCAGATCAAATATCTTTCTCTAATCTAAAATATTCTCAGAGCGGATTTCAGTTGGATATGTTTATTGTATCTAATGAGAAGATATGGCTCATGGGAAAGGATGGAGAACGGGAAAAATTGCGAAAAGATTTCAGTGGTGTATCCCTGTTCCGATTTGAACTGGCGGAGCGAAAAAGCACGAATAGTTTGACGGGTTGTTTTCGTTTCATTTCAGCCTCAGGGAAAGATGTGGCAGCAGAGGCTATCGTAAGTGGAATTTATGATGTGCGTCTTGAAAATGATGTGCTGAAGTTATCGGAAGATCAGGTCTTGTATCGGGATCAGCCGATACAAGAAGGACATTTTAAGCCTGTTGCATTTCAATCGGAACATCGTTTTTATGTTAAAGCTAATAAGCTACACTATGAATACAACGGCAAGTGTTTTGATGTGGACTCAAAAACTATGCGGCGTAACGACAGCTCTGATACCTTTCCTCCGTTTATTTCAATCGAAAAGTAAGAAATGACGAATCGGTTTGACAGGAGTGCAGAGATATTGATTATTTTGAGTATATAAATGTTCTAAAAGATATGCGAAATGTGTCACAATAGAAGATGCTTTGGAAATGCTAATAGATAAATAGTAAAGGGAAGTTCTCGATGATAAATAAAAAAATGATAGCCTTTTGCGGTACATATTGCGGAGTGTGTGAATGGAAAGACAAAATCGGGTGTAAGGGCTGTAAGGCCAATAGAGGAATTATGTTTTGGGGTAAGTGCGATAAAGCGATATGCTGTATTGAAAAGGGGCTTGAACATTGTGGGGAATGCTCAGATATGCCCTGCCAAAAGCTCAGAGACCTGTTTGATGATCCAGAGCATGGTGATCACGGAGCAAGACTTCGCAATCTGAAAAATTGGAAAGACGGCATCTGTACCTATGAAAAATTAGGTAATGCAGCGCAAGAGAAGGCAAAAAATTTGAAAGCGATTGATAACACCAATGACTAGGAAAGAAAGACAAGATTATTTCAATGGATGAGAATTAGGGCGATGACGGTACAGTTCCACAGTGTAAATTGGTAAAAGTGATTGGAACAATCATACACTGTCTTTGGGTTAATAATTAAAATTTGTGAATTTGTGAGAGTATATACTATGTTCAATGATGGAAGAAGTAAAAAGGTTGTTTTTGTTGCACATTGCTTTTTAAATCAAAATTCCATTTCTGATGGAACGGCGATTTATCCGGCAGCAAATAAAGATGTTGTTGATTTTTTCTTAAATGCCGATATTGGTATTGTCCAAATGCCCTGTCCGGAGTTTTGCTGTTTAGGACTTGATAGGGGAAATATTCATGGTGCTGATACCCCGGTAGTGGTAGAGAATACACGCATACGTTCAGCAATGCAAAATGCCGACTCGAATTTGAAACTAACAAGACTGGCTGATTATGTAGTACAACATATCATGGAATATAAAAAATATGGATTTGAAGTTATCGGTATTATTGGGGCAAATCGTTCTCCAAATTGTGGTGTCGAAACAACTTCGGACAATGATGCAGAAATCAATGGTATGGGATTGTTTATAGATAAAATATTTCGCCGGCTTTTGCGAGAAAACATATCTATTCCCATGATAGGCATAAAGGGAACGGACAATATACAAGAAAAACTTCAGCAGTTAATATGAGTGAGAACCGAACCAAACAGCGGTTGCTACCGTGAATATCAAAAAATATGATTGATAGTTTCAGAATTGGAAAAGGAGGAGTTGCATGGATAAAAAAGAAACGGCAACAAAAGAAGACTTGATGGCAGTCGTTAGCCTGTTTGAAAATATGGGAATACTATATTGGGTGGACGGTGGCTGGGGCGTTGATCTATTGGCGGGTAAACAGACAAGGGATCATAGAGATATTGATATCAACTTTGACGCTCAATATACAGAAAGGCTATTAGATATACTTTCGGAGCATGGTTATAAAGTAGAGACGGATTGGAAACCTGTTAGAATAGAGTTATATAGCGATGAATACGGTTATTTGGACATCCATCCATTTGTTTTGAATGATGACGGGACGTCAAAACAAGCCGATTTGGAAGGCGGCTGGTACGAGTTTGAGAAGGACTATTTTGGTAGTGCTGTTTTTGAGGGTAGAACAATTCCCTGTATATCTTTGAAAGGACAAAAAATTTTTCACTCGGGTTATGAGCTAAGGGATAAGGACAAGCATGATCTTTCTGTCCTTGAAAGTATATCAGAATAAGGCGAAATGGTGATTTGCATGGAGGAAGCAACGAGATATATTGCGCTTTTGCGCGGTGTTAATATAAGTGGAAAAAATAAAGTTCCGATGGCTGAACTGAAGAAAATTTTTGAGGAGCTTGGGTTCGGAGCGGTTAAGACCTATCTGAACAGTGGCAATGTGATTTTTTCAAGTGATGAAGAGAATATAGGGAGCCTTACAGACCGGATTGAAACAACGATAAAAAAGTGGTTTGGTCTGGATATTCCGATTTTCGTTATATCAAAGGAGAATCTCGAAGATATTTTGCAACACGCGCCTGACTGGTGGGGTGATGAAAATAAGGAAATCTATGATAATCTGATTTTTATTATGCCTCCGGCTACATTTGCTGAAGTGTGGGACGAGATCGGAGAACCCAGGGAAGGATTAGAAAAGATTAAGAATTATAAGGCAGCGGTATTCTGGTCTTTCAGCCGAAAGGATTATCAAAAAACAAACTGGTGGTCAAAGACAGCAAGTGCGAACATCAGCGGCAAACTGACAATAAGAACGGCAAACACTGTCAGGAAGATTGTCGGAATGTAGTTGTTTCTCAAATTCCGGTTTGTTGGGTGAAAAATATGCAGAACAACGAATTGCTGAATCATTTGGATAAGCTACATACGACCGAATTGGGTGTAGTAAGAATCAAGAGAAACCTTGCTTTGGATACCGATCATGTTGTTGATTGGTGCAGAAATATGATACCTTCTGTTGAAGCATCCATGTGGAGACGGTAGTTTTGATGTCAAGGGCGGAAAAATAAAAGTACAAAAAGTGTAGAAAACAAGGGGTTTCCGGGAGTTGGGAATTGCCGATGGGTAGTTCCGGCTCCCGGATTTTTTACGCTTCATAGTTCTGTGGGAACTGGTCTATGGCGAAAATTGGCGTAGGGTTGAGTTGACAGGTTGGATATGGGGTAGGTTGTGGAGATAGGATTGTTATAGGTAGGTTGAGGAAACAAGATGGACAATATAAGGCAACACTATAATAAAAAATCAAAAACCGCAGGACCCATTCTATGGTATAGAAGCAAAAAAGCTGCTGAAAGCTGGCGAAGCTTTATTAGATATCACCTATCAGCTTGGCTTTAGTAGCCAAAGTCATTTTACCAATTTTTTGTATAGAAAATTAGACTTGACAAGCGACCATCGGTCGCTATATAATAAAAGCGAAACAAGAAACGACTGATGGTCGCTATAAGGAGGTATCATAAATATGCCAAAAGGAATTATGCTTACACCAGAACAACAAGAAGAACGCCGAGAAGAAATAATCAGTGTTGCTTTGCAGCTCATAGAGAAAAATGGATTCCAAAAAACATCAATGAGGGAAATTGCGATTTTAGCAAACATGGGAAAGTCCAGTCTGTATGATTTTTTCAAAACGAAAGACGAGATTTTTGTATATGCAGTTGAGAAAGAAATAGAAGAAACAATTAAAAAGGTTCATAGGATTATTGCCGATGAATCCTCGCCGGAACAGTGTCTTAGAAAAATCATGCTGAATCATCTTGGAGTACCAAAGCAGTATCGAACGGTGCTGATGTGGTTAAATACAGAATCTGACTATTTAGAAGAAGATTATCGAAAGCGGCTGAAAACTGCGCGTTACACATATCAGGATATTATAAAATCTGTAATTGAAAATGGAGTGGAATCAGGCGTCTTCCGTAAGACGGATGCCGATTTAGTGGCGCGTTTGTTAATTAACTCCATTATATCAATCATTTACACATCCCGACCATCAGCCAGTCCGGAGAAAATGCTTGATGAAACAATGGATATATTTCTACACGGAATTATGAAAGATGGAGGTGAATTATTATGATTTATTATACTCTACCCTTGTTGCATAAACAGGCAACCATTGAAATGGTCGGCGGAAAAGGTATGTCTTTATCAAAACTTTTGACAGCGGGTATCCCTGTGCCGGAGGGCTTTCATGTTACGACTACTTCATACAAGATTTTTGTTGAAAAGAACCATATTCAGCCTCATATTAATAAGTTGCTGGACGGTATTGACTCTAACAATACCAGCCAGCTTGAAAATGTATCTACGCAGATAGGGATGCTTTTCCATAATGGAGAAATGCCGCAGGAAGTATCAGATGCAATTAAAACCGCATATGCCGGATTGGGAAATATAGCAGTGGCTGTCCGTTCCTCCGCAACCGCCGAGGATTTGCCCGACGCTTCTTTTGCAGGCCAGCAGGAAACCTATCTTAACATACAAGGTGAGAATGAAGTTCTTGACGCTGTAAAGAGGTGCTGGGTTTCCCTATGGACAGCTCGCGCTATTGCTTACCGCGTGAAGAATGGTATAAAGCAGGAAATTGTTGCACTTGCTGTTGTAGTACAAAAGCTTGCGTTTTCCGATGCGTCCGGCGTTATGTTTACGCTAAACCCTATCAATGGCAGACGTAGCGAAATGATTGTTAACGCCGCGTGGGGACTTGGCGAATCGGTGGTTTCTAGCTTAGTCACCCCTGATACAATCGTTGTAGATAAAAATGCTGAACGAATTGTATCGTATGAAGCAGCAAACAAAGAGATTATGACAGTCCGCACCTCAGATGGAACAGAAGAAATCCCAACTCCTGAACAGTTGAGGAAAAAACATGCTCTTACTCGCAATCAAGTTATGCGATTGACACAGCTTGGGAAAAAAATTGAGAAGTATTATGAAATGCCTATGGATGTAGAGTGGGCACTGGAAAAAGATAAGTTGTATATTGTTCAGGCCCGCCCCATTACTGTCCTGCCGCCGGAATGGACGTTACCGGAAAAGGATGTTATATATACAAAAGGCAGTCTGGCGGAACACTTGCCAAATCCTGTTACGCCCTTATTCGCCACACTTGGACTTGAAATAGTCAACCGCGCGTCGGCGCTTTTATGGATAGATATGTTTGGTAAAAGTGCGAAAAAGTTACTGCCAGAAAACGGAGCATATACGATAATTAACGGATATGTTTATCTTTCCGCTAATTCAAAGCCTCTTTTGATTGCTGTCAAATCCCTTTCACCCCGATCTTTACGCCGTGCGCTCACGAACAGTGTTGCACGCTGGGAAACAGCACGAAAAGAATTTGAGGATGTGATTAAACAATGGGAAGAAAAGCCCATGCATATGCTGAATGCTCATCAAATAATGGAGGGGATTCAGACTGTGTTTTATGGAGCGTGTATTTATTTCACGAGGATTCAGCTTACATTGCCAGCCGCCTCTATCAGCGAAACATTATTTACAAAATTTTTTCAGGGAGCGGCCCGCCGTGCTGGTATAACAGACACTTCCGTTCTCTTGCTTGGGTTTGATACGATTGCGCTGCAATCGGAAAAGAACCTGTGGGATCTTTCGGAATGGGCAAAGCAAAATAACACTTTAGGCTTCTATCTGAAAAGCAATCCTGCAACAAAGATAGCAGAAGATTTCAAGTCCTCCATTTTGCCTGCGGAAGTTTCGCAGGAGGTGTGGATAGAGTGGAAAAGCCGAATTAATGCCTATTTCAAAGAGTTTGGCTGTACTGCTTATGAATTTGATTTTGCATATGCCACACCACAGGAGATACTTACGCCAACCTTTGAATCCATAAAAGCATTTTTGGAGGAAAAAGGGGAAAATCCGTATTCGCGCCAAATCGCATTTGAAAAGCGCAGGAAACAAGCCGAAAACGAGATTTTGCAACAGATAGGCGGTCACCGTAAAAAGCTATTTTTGAAGCTGCTCCATTGGGCACAAAATACTGCCCCCATGCGTGAAAACGCTATTTATTTGATGGGGATGGGGCACCCACTGATTCGCCGTATGTTACAAGAAATTTCTGAACGTCTCTTAACTGGCGGAGCTATTTCACATCTGGACGATATTTACTGGCTCACAAAAACAGAATTGGAAACGCTCATAACACAGCTTGATAAAAATATACCCCTATCTAATCTGAGTGAGGCAATCCCTGCTCGACAAGCGGAGCATGATACATTCCGAGGTTATGTGTCGCCTTCCCAGTTGCCGGAAAAAAACAAAAAAGCCGTATCACATGCAACTCAAATACAGAAAGATGGGAAAATTGTATTGACGGGCATAGGAACCAGCACAGGCGTTGTTACGGCTCCCGCCTGTGTACTGAACAGCCCGGCAGATTTTGAGAAATTCCAGCCGGGAAGTATCCTGATCGCCGTTACCACAACTCCTGCATGGACGCAGTTGTTTGCCTCCGCAAGTGCGATTGTAACAGACATTGGCGGCCCTCTTAGCCATTCAAGCATTGTTGCCCGTGAATATGGTATCCCCGCTGTCATGGCGACACACACAGCCACGAGAAGTATTAAAAATGGACAAATGATAACGGTGG
>ERZ507469.247-NODE-247-length-17790-cov-5.60355_pt1 | contig 17790 bp, 10 predicted proteins | sample MGYA00512652_ERZ507469 | MGnify/ENA metagenome assembly ERZ507469
CGTCACGCCGATGGTACTGCGTAACAGTGGGAGAGTAGGTAGCCGCCGTTTTTAAAGAAGCCCCTTGATTCATTTTGAGTCAAGGGGCTTTCTGTGTTTTATCGCTTCTGAATCAGGGCGTTTTCTAAGGTCGGATAAAAGATAACCTCTTCTCTTCTTCTGCAAATAAGATAGCTGTATTTACTAATGCCAGATGTGAATATGCCTGCGGGAAGTTGCCCAACTGTTCTTTGGTTTCGAAATCAATATCTTCACTAAACAATCCGAGATGATTGGAGTATTTCAGAACTTCGTCAAACAGGCAGCGTGCTTCTTCTTTATGGCCGGTTACAAACAATGCCCGTATAAGCCAGAATGTACAAATCGTAAAAGCAGAAGTAGGCAACCCGAAATCGTCTTTGCTGTTATAGCGATACATAAGTCCTTTATGGAAAAGGGCTTTCTTGACAGCTTCCACTGTTTTATGATAGCGTATATCATCTGCTTCTATAAATCCATAGGGTTCCATCAATAGTAATGAAGAATCCATTGCTTGATTATTATATGTCTGTGTGAAGCTTTGAAGTTCCTTATTCCAGCCATATTTCATCACGTCTTTCTTTATTCTTTCGGCTTCCAGTTGCCAACGTTCGCTATAATTATATTTGTTAAGCATTTGAGCGATTTTAGCTCCGCGATCTAAAGCTACCCAACACATCACTTTGGAAGAAACAAAGTGTTGTCCTTCTCCCCGGATCTCCCAGATTCCCTTATCGGGCTTTCTCCAGTTTTCTACTACTTTTGCTAAAATGGTCTTTACCATTTCCCACATGTCTTCAATTTCATCCAGTGTGCCGGGCATGAGGCGATAATATTGGTAAATCAAGTCCATCAGGTAACCAAAAGAGTCGTTTTGTTTCTGATGGTATGCATCATTTCCTATTCGTACAGGTTTGGAATTCTTATAACCGGATAGATGGTCGAGTATCACTTCGGTTAGTTGGTGCTCGCCCCGGATGCCATACATAATTTGATAGTCATGTTTGGAAACGAATGTGGATTGGATAAATTTCATAAAGCGTTTGGCTGCACCGGTATGTCCGATTTGAAACATGGTTTCGATGGACATGGAAGCATCCCGGAGCCAGCAAAAGCGATAATCCCAGTTGCGCACTTCTCCCACAGCTTCCGGTAGGCTTGTAGTTAGTGCTGCCAGCACGGCTCCGTTGTGGTAGGACATTAGTTTCAGAACCAATAAACTCCGTTCGATTACGTCATTATATAGAGTGTATTTCTTGCTTCTGTCTGTCCAGTTCAGCCAATATACCAGCGTACGGCAGTATTCTATTTTCTCCCTTTCTATGTCGATTGGGATCACTTTCTCGTTATAGGAGAGCAGGAGAAATTCGTCTTTCTCAAGAATGATTTCTTTTTTCTCTTTGATGTCCTGGAGAGACAGGGAAGCATATAAATATTGTCTGTCCTTGTTGTCGAAGGAGCAGTAGGATTCGATATACTGTGGAGTGATATTAAGGATCACTTGTCCCTGTGCATAGTTCGGAGCCGGGTGGTAGTTGATCTTGAAACGCGGTTTTCCTTTTATCCAATGTATGTAGCGGTATAATTCGGCTGGTAAGTAATGCCCTGTTTCGTCTTGGGAACGATAGCAGGGCATATAGTCGAGTACTACGAATTCTCCTTCATCGGAGGAGAATTGAGTAGAAAGAATATTGGTGTGGGGGACATAACTTTGTGTGATGCAATAGTCTCCGGAAACTTCGAATCCGAAAGCTCCTCCTTTCTCCCGGTCGAGCAGACTGGCAAAAATAGAAGGAGAATCGAAATCGGGAAAACAGAGCCATTCGATATTTCCGTTCTGCGAAATGAGAGCTGCGGTTCGGCAGTTACCTATCACTCCATAATTTAAATTATTCATATTGATTGCTTTTTATTGAGTTTTTAATAGATCTTTGAGAAAGTCGAAAGCGAAAGTCAGGCGATTCTTAATACTTCCTTCTTTTGTGGCAGTTTTTTGTTTGCCTAGTAAAGACCGTAAGAAAGGAAGTACGTCAGATTGGGCAGACAGGTGATAGTGGGCGGCTTCGGATACGCTACCTATTTTAATGGTGATAGCGCTCATCGGCAATGCCTGAAACATATCTTCATCTGTAGTGTCGTCTCCCATCGCTATAACAAAATCATAACGTCTGTTGGCTAGCAGACGCCCCACCTCCGAACCTTTATTGCAATCCGGTGATTTGATTTCGATCACTTTATTTCCTTGCAGAATTTGTAGTTTCTGCCGGGTACAGAGCGAAATCAGCGTGTTGACGAGTTGCTGGGCTCTTAATGTGCCGAGCCATGCGTCACTTTCACGATAATGCCAGGCCAGAGCAGTTTCCTTCACTTCCAGATGGGAACGGGGAGTACGGTCTACAAACATTTGAAGGATAGAGAGAATACCTGCTCCCCATTCTATCTTCTTTATGTTTTTATGCCAGACTCCGTTTTCTTTATAGAAAGCCCCATGTTCGGCAGCCATAGAAATAGGAAGGGTGCCAAGCCATTTTTCTAATGTAAAGTGATCCCGCCCGCTATTGATAACAATATGATTGGCGGGATCGCTAGCCAGTTGTTGTAGAATAGAAATGAGTTCCGGTGTAGGTTGTGCATCCTCAGGACGTGGTTTGAGAGCCGTCAGTGTACCATCATAGTCCAGCAGAATCAGGCGTTGTTTGGCATGGTTATACTTGAGTTTGATTTGTGCAATGCTAGCGGCTACGATACGTTTTTTTCGTAACATATCGTTTTTCATACATGTCGCGTTCAGTTCATTGACAAAGTCGGCTGCCCATTTGTTGACTGTCTGTACGGACAGAATGCTTTGCATACGTTGCAGGCGTTGTTTTTGTTCCTCTTCGGGCATTTCAAGTGCCTGGCAAATAGCATTTTCTATTTGTTCCGTATCGTTCGGGTTGATTTGGATAGCGTCCGTCAATTCTACGGCGGCACCTGCCATTTCGCTAAGGATAAGTACACCGGGATTGTCACATTTGGTAGCTACGTATTCTTTGGCTACCAGATTCATTCCGTCCCGAAGTGGAGTGACGAGGGCTATGTCGGCCACATAGTACATGGCAGTCAGTTCTTCCAGTGAAAAGCCATGATAGAAATAACATACGGGAGTCCAGTTCATTGTGGAGTAACGTCCGTTGATAGAGCCGATTTCTTCGTCAATTTTTGTTTTTAGTTCCGCATAGCTGCCTACATGATCGCGTGAAGGGACAATGACCATTGCCAATGTAACTTTACCGTGATATTCGGCATGATGTTCGAGGAAGGTGGCAAAGCCACGAAGACGGTGCAATATGCCTTTGCTGTAATCCAGCCTGTCTACTGACAGGATCAGTTTATGCTCGCCGAAAAGTTTCCGGGTTCGTTCAATGGCCTGGTGTACTTCTTTATTTTCTGAAGCCTGATGATAGGATTCATAGTTGATTCCCATCGGCAATGCTTCTACTCTGACCATCCGGTTGTTGATCTGTACTTCATCCAGTTTGAAGTCGAGATGCAGCACACGTTCTACGGCACTGATGAAGTGACGCATATAGTCATGAGTATGGAAAGCTATGAAGTCTGCTCCCAGCAGACCCTTCAGAATCTCGGCACGCTCCGGAAGAATACGGAAGAGTTCGTAAGAAGGGAACGGGATATGATGGAAATAACCGATACTTAGTTCCGGATATATTTTCCTCAATATTCCGGGAAGTAGCATCAGTTGATAATCCTGTATCCATACCTTATCGCCGGGACGTATCAGCCGGCAAATCTCCTCACAGAAGAGTCGGTTGACTTGTTGATAGGATTGCCAGAAACAGTTCTTATATAAGGTATAAGCATAAAAGTAATGGCACAAAGGCCAGATAGTACTGTTACTGTATCCTTCGTAGTAGTTTTCAATTTGCTTTTCCGACAAGAAAACCGGATGAAAATTCATTTCCTGTAGTTTCTCGTTAATCTCCTGCTGGTCCTTCTCTTCATTTGTACATATTCCGGGCCAACCTATCCAGTGCTTCTCATAAGAAGTCTGGAGAGAATCTAAACCTGTTGCCAGTCCGCCTTCGCTACGCGAAAATACGAATTTGCCGTTTGTGCCGGCTACTTTGACAGGTAATCTGTTTGCAATAATATAAAGTTTCATATCTATTTCTTCGCAAAGCATGTACCAATTGACTTATGTTGATGCTTAGCCGTTTATTATCAACTGATTATGAAAATGTAGTATCCTCCTTTTGTCTTTTCAAAATGGAATCCTTTTTTCAAAATGGAAGGGTATGTCGGATGGAAAGAAAGTAACAGCTTGTTTGTATCTATTTGAATGTTAGCTCATTATGTATTCTTTGTTTTTTGTGGCACGCATTTGGCATGAAGAATGGCAAGTAAAAATTTATAGTAATCATTTAAAAGGTAAAAACATGGGAATAACACTATCATTTATTTTCTGCCTGTTGAGCGGTTTCGCTTGTTTCTGGCTGTTCTGGAAATGTGTAGACTGGTTTGAGAATATTTAAAGAAAAAAGGAGAATTGATTATGTACACAGCATTATTCGTATTAGGTATTGCAATCTTCGGTTATTTGATGTATGTGCTCATCAAACCCGAGAAGTTTTAAAGTAACACACACAGTTTAAGGTAAAAAGTATATGAATACAGAAATTTTAGGCGTGGTTGTTCAGATAGCCTTGATGGTGATTCTGGCTTATCCACTGGGAAAATACATTGCCAAGGTCTACAGAGGAGAAAAGACTTGGTCTGATTTTATGGCTCCTATCGAAAGAGTCATTTATAAAGTTTGTGGAATCGACCCCAATGAAGAAATGAACTGGAAACAATTCCTGAAAGCATTGTTGATTTTGAATGCTTTCTGGTTTTTCTGGGGAATGGTACTCTTGGTTTCACAAGGATGGTTGCCTTTAAACCCGGACGGCAACGGACCGCAGACTCCGGATCAGGCATTCAATACCTGTATTAGTTTTATGGTGAACTGTAACTTGCAGCACTATAGCGGTGAAAGCGGACTGACTTATTTTACTCAATTGTTCGTCATCATGCTTTTCCAGTTTATTACCGCAGCAACAGGTATGGCTGCTATGGCAGGTATTATGAAGAGTATTGCTGCAAAAACAACCAAAACGATTGGTAACTTCTGGCAATTTTTGGTAATAAGTTGTACGCGTATCTTATTACCTCTTTCTCTGATTGTAGGTTTTATCCTGATTCTGCAGGGAACTCCGATGGGATTTGACGGTAAGATGAAAGTCACTACTCTTGAAGGTCAGGAACAGATGGTTTCTCAAGGTCCTACGGCCGCAATTGTTCCTATTAAACAGTTGGGTACGAATGGCGGTGGATATTTTGGCGTGAACTCCTCTCATCCATTGGAAAATCCGACTTATCTTTCTAACATGGTAGAATGTTGGTCTATCTTGATTATCCCGATGGCGATGGTATTTGCACTGGGTTTCTATACCCGCAGAAAGAAGTTGGCTTACAGTATATTCGGAGTAATGCTTTTCGCTTTTCTGGTCGGTGTGTGCATTAATGTCAGTCAGGAAATGGGGGGTAATCCGCGCATCGATGAGCTGGGAATTGCACAGGACAATGGTGCGATGGAAGGTAAGGAAGTGCGTTTGGGAGCCGGAGCAACCGCGTTGTGGAGTATTGTAACGACCGTAACTTCCAATGGTTCTGTGAATGGTATGCATGATTCTACCATGCCTCTGTCCGGTATGATGGAAATGCTGAATATGCAGATTAATACCTGGTTTGGCGGTGTAGGTGTAGGGTGGATGAACTACTATACATTCATTATCATTGCAGTGTTTATCAGCGGTTTGATGGTGGGACGTACTCCGGAATTCCTCGGTAAGAAAGTGGAAGCCTGCGAAATGAAAATCGCTACGATTGTAGCTCTGCTTCATCCGTTTGTAATCTTGGTGTTTACGGCAATCTCAAGTTATATTTATGTACACCATCCGGATTTTGTGGAAAGTGAAGGTGGGTGGTTGAACAACTTAGGATTCCACGGTTTGAGTGAACAGCTTTACGAGTACACTTCCTGTGCCGCCAATAACGGTTCCGGTTTCGAAGGCTTGGGTGATAATACTTATTTCTGGAACTGGACATGTGGTATCGTTTTGATTCTGAGTCGCTTCCTTCCTATTATCGGACAGGTTGCCATTGCCGGGCTACTGGCGCAGAAGAAATTCATACCGGAAAGTGCCGGTACGTTGAAGACGGATACACTGACTTTCGGAGTAATGACATTTGTAGTTATCTTCATTATTGCCGCTCTGTCGTTCTTCCCGGTACATGCATTGAGCACGATTGCTGAACATTTAAGTTTGTAATACTGAATTAGAGAAGATATGAAAGATAATAAATCAGCTTCTTTGTTTCCAAAGGAGCAAGTTATAGAAAGTTTGAAACAATCATTCGTGAAACTGAACCCACGAATGATGATAAAGAATCCGATTATGTTTACGGTAGAGGTGGCTACGGTAGTCATGCTGCTTGTGACGCTCTACTCCATTGTTAATTCTTCACAGGGTTCGTTTGCTTACAACATTGCCGTGTTTATCATTCTGTTTATCACTTTGCTGTTTGCCAATTTTGCCGAAGCTATTGCAGAGGCACGTGGTAAAGCACAGGCCGACAGTTTGCGTAAGACTCGTGAAGAGACACCGGCAAAGAAAGTGGAAGGCAATAAAATCGTTACTGTCAGTTCTTCACAGTTGAAGAAAGGGGATGTGTTTGTCTGCGAGGCAGGAGACGTGATTCCTTCCGACGGTGAGATTATTGAAGGGTTGGCTTCTATTGATGAAAGTGCCATTACCGGTGAGTCTGCTCCGGTCATTCGTGAGGCAGGTGGCGACAAGAGTTCGGTAACAGGAGGTACGAAAGTACTGTCCGATCATATAAAGGTAATGGTGACTACCCAACCGGGAGAAAGTTTTCTTGATAAGATGATCGCATTGGTGGAAGGTGCTTCCCGCCAGAAAACCCCGAATGAGATTGCATTGACTATTTTGCTGGCAGGTTTTACGCTTGTTTTCGTCATTGTGTGTGTGACTTTGAAACCGTTTGCCGATTATAGTAATACGGTCATCACTATTGCTTCGCTTATTTCTTTGTTTGTGTGTCTGATCCCGACAACTATCGGTGGACTTCTCTCTGCCATCGGTATTGCCGGTATGGACCGTGCACTTCGCGCCAACGTGATTACTAAATCCGGTAAAGCGGTTGAAACTGCGGGCGATATTGATACATTACTGCTGGATAAAACGGGTACTATCACCATTGGTAATCGTAAAGCAACTCATTTCCATACAGCTCCGGGTGTCGATCTGCACGATTTTGTGGAAACTTGTCTGTTGTCTTCCTTATCCGATGAAACGCCGGAAGGTAAGTCTATCGTAGAATTGGGACGTGAGTCGGGCATTCGTATGCGTAATCTGAATACAACAGGAGCACGTATGATTAAGTTTACGGCTGAAACCAAATGTTCGGGAGTAGACCTGGCAGATGGAACGCAGATTCGTAAAGGTGCTTTTGATGCCATCCGTAAGATGGTGGAAGGTGACGGGAATGAATTTCCGAAAGAAGTGGAAGAGATTATTTCTTCTATCTCAAGCAATGGTGGTACACCGCTGGTAGTATGTGTAAACAGAAAGGTGACTGGTGTTATTGAACTGCAGGATATTATCAAACCGGGTATTCAGGAACGTTTCGAACGTCTGCGTAAGATGGGAGTGAAGACGGTAATGGTGACAGGTGACAACCCGTTAACTGCAAAATATATTGCTGAAAAAGCCGGTGTGGATGATTTTATCGCCGAAGCGAAACCGGAAGATAAGATGGAATATATCAAGAAGGAACAGCAGGCTGGTAAATTGGTTGCAATGATGGGAGACGGAACGAACGATGCTCCTGCTTTGGCACAGGCCAATGTGGGCGTAGCCATGAATAGCGGTACACAGGCAGCGAAGGAAGCTGGTAATATGGTCGACTTGGATAACGACCCGACGAAGTTGATCGAGATTGTGGAAATCGGTAAACAATTGCTGATGACACGTGGTACGCTGACTACTTTCTCTATCGCCAATGACGTAGCGAAGTATTTTGCTATCGTTCCGGCCTTGTTTATGATCGCCATTCCCGAACTGGCTGCTCTGAATATCATGCATCTGCATAGTCCTGAAAGTGCTATTCTTTCGGCAGTCATTTTTAATGCGATTATTATTCCGATTCTGATTCCGTTAGCTTTGCGTGGTGTGCAATACAAGCCGATAGGTGCGAGTGCTTTGCTTCGCCGTAATCTGCTGATCTATGGTGTGGGTGGTGTGATTGCTCCTTTCGTGGGAATCAAATTGATAGATTTAGTAGTAGGTTTATTCTTTTAATTAAAAAACAATAGCAATGAAAACTTTATTGAAGTCATTAAAAATAACACTTGCTTTTTGTGTCTTTTTTTCCGTGTTCTATATCCTTATCCTGTGGGTGTTCGCACAGGTAGCGGGTCCTAATAAAGGAAATGCCGAAGTAGCTACGCTGGATGGGAAAGTAGTGGGAGCGGCTAATGTAGGTCAGATGTTTACAAAAGATATTTATTTCTGGGGACGTCCATCTTCTGCCGGAGACGGATATGATGCTACGAGTTCCGCAGGTAGTAATAAAGGGCCTACGAATCAAGAATATCTGGATGAAGTGAAAGCGCGTATTGATACTTTCCTTGTACATCATCCTTATTTGAATCGTGCGGATGTGCCAGCCGAAATGGTTACGGCCAGTGGTTCGGGACTAGATCCTAATATCACTCCTCAATGTGCGTATGTACAAGTGAAGAGAGTAGCACAAGCACGTGGATTGAGAGAGGAACAGGTGAGAGCAATTGTTGATAAAAGCATAGAAAAACCGTTTTTGGGGTTGTTGGGAACAGAAAAGGTGAATGTATTGAAATTGAATATCGCTTTAGAGGAAAGCAATAAGTAGATGAAGATTGAGCAGCGTTCCTGTCCGGACCGTTTGGGTTATGCCGCGGTTCAAATTAACAGGGTTGGATAGGGCGCTGCTTTTTTACGGAAACATAAAATAGAATAAGATAAGAAGTATGAAAAGTTTTTTTTAGTAAAAAGAGTTTTTTAGGAACAATGGCTGTAGCAGCCGTTTGTATGTTGGGAACAGTTAATGCACAAGCACAAGAGTTTACTATACAAGGTGATTTGGTAAGTTCGTATGTATGGCGTGGTATTTATCAGGGGGGAGCTGCTTCCTTTCAGCCGACTTTGGGATTTAGCGTAGGTAATTTCTCGCTTACTGCATGGGGCTCAACCAGTTTGAGTGAGAGTAATAAAGAAATTGACCTGACCGCAGCTTATAAGTTCGGTGAAGCAGGACCGACGCTTTCTGTAGCCACTCTTTGGTGGGACGGACAAGCTGATGTGGCCAATGGAGAACTTGCCAATAATTATTTTCATTTTAAAAGTGGAGACACCGGACACCATTTTGAAGCAGGGTTAGCTTATACGCTTCCTATTGAAAAGTTCCCGTTATCTATCGCATGGTATACCATGTTTGCCGGTGCTGACAGAAAAACGACTGATGAGGGGGAAGAAAAGCAGGCATACTCTTCTTACGTAGAACTGAATTATCCGTTCAGTGTGAAAGGAGTTGATCTGAATGCTACTTGTGGAGTGGTTCCTTATAAGACTCCGCAGTATAATGTGAATGGGTTTGCAGTGACGAACCTAGCTTTGAAAGCAACGAAAGCAATAAATTTTAATGATAAGTTTTCATTGCCTATATTTGTACAGGCTATATGGAATCCACGTCTGGAGGACGCCCATTTAGTATTTGGCGTAACTTTAAGGCCATAAAATAAACTCATGAATTTTTGTGAAACCCGTGGTGATCGTGATGATTACTACGGGTTAGGATGTTTAAAATAACAGATTGACGTAATGGATGATAGAGAACATAGTGTACAGTATTTTTTGGATCTGATAAAGAAGTCCCACCGGGGTAAATTCAAGGTCTATATCGGTATGATAGCCGGTGTGGGAAAGTCATATCGTATGCTTCAGGAGGCACATGAACTGCTGGAGAACGGTGTGAACGTGCAAATCGGCTATATCGAAACTCATGGACGCGCCGGGACGGAAGCATTGCTGCAAGGGCTCCCTGTCATTCCGCGTCGTAAAATCTTCTATAAGGGGAAAGAATTGGAAGAAATGGATCTGGATACGATTATCCGTGTCCATCCGGAAATTGTAATTGTGGATGAACTGGCTCATACCAATGTAGAAGGTAGCTTGAACGAGAAACGTTGGCAGGATGTGATCACTTTGCTGGATGAGGGAATTAATGTGATTTCGGCAATCAATATTCAGCACATTGAAAGCGTGAATGAAGAAGTGCAGGAGATTACGGGTATTGAAGTGAAAGAACGGGTGCCCGACAGTGTTCTTCAGGAAGCGGATGAGGTGGTGAATATTGACTTGACGGCAGAGGAGCTGATTGCACGTTTGAAAGCGGGTAAGATATATCGTCCGGAAAAGATTCAGACGGCATTGGATAATTTCTTTCGGACAGAGAATATTCTTCAGTTACGTGAGTTGGCTTTGAAGGAAGTAGCGTTGCGGGTAGAAAAAAAGGTGGAGAATGAGGTGGTGATGGGGGTAGCCGTCGGACTCCGGCATGAGAAGTTTATGGCTTGTATCAGTAGTCACGAGAAAACACCCCGGCGGATTATCAGAAAGGCGGCAAAGTTGGCAACCCGGTATAACACCACTTTTATAGCCCTGTATGTTCAGACTCCGAAAGAGAGTATGGATAGAATCGATTTAGCCAGTCAACGGTATCTGTTGAACCATTTTAAGCTCGTGGCGGAACTTGGGGGAGAGGTGGTACAGGTGCAGTCGAAGGATATTTTGGGGAGTATCGTCAAGGTTTGTAAAGAGAAACAGATATCGACAGTTTGCATGGGAACTCCTAATTTAAGGTTGCCATACGCTATTTGTTCTATACTGGGATATAGAAAGTTTTTGAATAATTTGTCACAAGCTAATGTAGATTTGATTATACTTGCATAATATTAATCGTATGAACGTTATGAATATTAAAACGAAACTGATTCTTGGTATCGGAATGCTGGCCGGAATGATTATTTTGTTGGTTACACTTTCAGTAGTGAATCTTCAAATCCTGACAGCGACAGAACCTGATAGTCCTGCTGCCATGCCTGCATTGGAACGTGCATTATTATGGATTTCCATAACGGGAGGAATCTGTATTTTGACCGGACTGATATTGCTTTATTGGCTGCCTCGTTCTATCAGCAAGCCTATTAAAGAGCTGAAAGAGGGAATTCTTGAAATAGCTAATCATAATTATGAGAAGCGTTTGCAAATGGATAATAATGAAGAGTTCCGGGATGTGGCGGATAGTTTTAACCGGATGGCGGAGTGTTTGACCGAATATCGTGCCAGTACTTTGTCGGATATTCTTTCTGCAAAGAAATTTATTGAAGCAATTGTAAACAGTATCGATGATCCGGTGATCGGACTGAATATGGAGCGTGAGATTTTGTTTATCAATGAGGAAGCGCTCAATATCTTGAATCTGAAACGGGAGAAGGTGATTCGTCAATCGGCGGAGGAACTGGCTTTGAAGAATGACCTGTTGCGGCGGTTGATCCGTGAATTGGTGACGCCAAGTGAGCAGAAGGAACCGTTGAAAATATATGCTGACGATAAAGAGAGTTACTTTAAGGCCTCTTATGTCCCTATCATTAATACGGAGGCTGAAAAAGGGGAACCCCGCAAACTGGGTGATGTTATTTTATTGAAGAATATCACGGAATTTAAGGAACTGGATTCTGCCAAGACTACATTTATTTCGACGATATCTCATGAACTGAAGACTCCGATTGCCGCTATTATGATGAGTCTCCAACTGTTGGAAGATAAGCGTGTCGGTGCATTGAATGATGAACAGGAGCAGTTGTCTAAGAGTATCAAGGAGAACAGTGAGCGTTTGTTGAGTATCACCGGAGAGTTGCTTAACATGACGCAGGTGGAAGCTGGGAAGCTACAACTGATGCCGAAGATTACCAAACCGATTGAGTTGATCGAATATGCGATCAAGGCTAATCAGGTGCAAGCGGATAAGTTTAATATCCAGATAGAAGTGGAATATCCGGAAGAGAAAATAGGCAAGCTCTTTGTCGACAGTGAAAAGATTGCTTGGGTATTGACGAATTTGCTAAGTAATGCTATCCGTTATTCTAAAGAAAACGGACGTGTGATTATCGGTGCCAAACAGGATGAAAATAGGATCGAACTCTATGTTCAGGATTTTGGAAAGGGGATTGATCCGCGTTATCACAAAAGTATCTTCGACCGTTATTTCCGTGTGCCCGGAACGAAAGTGCAAGGCAGTGGATTGGGATTATCTATTTCCAAGGATTTTGTGGAAGCTCATGGCGGTACGTTGACGGTAGAGAGTGAATTGGGTAAGGGCAGCCGGTTTGTGATGCGGTTGAAAGCGTAGATTTGAAGGGTTGTATGGAAGAATCAGACTTCCGGCAAGCATTTTTGTGCCTGCCGGAAGTTTTTGTTTATTTTCTTTTATCGTTTTCTTCTCCTCCAACATGTCCAAATGCCGCACAATCCAATGATAAATGGAATGCCATAGCAATAGATGGTTTTAATGGTAGATAAATCCATAGGAGTCAGGCTGATATCTTTATCGAGGAAAGGATCTCTGGAAGAAGATACCGGAAACTCATTATAACACAACCAACGGAATGAACCGGGAATCATATTAAAGTTAAATGAATAAATACCTGGTCTTGAGCTTTTTTGTAGTTCGGCATTGCTAAAACAATCTGCGTCACCTAGGACGATGATACGTTGTTCTTTATCTTTGTTTTTTATTTTGCGGGTTAATGCTATTGCCGTAGGATATGCCCCTAGCTTTTCACCTTGAAGAGAATCCAATGAAAGAGAATCATTTACAAAATCTTTTGTTTGATATTCAATCCATGTTTGTTGGGCGTTACTTTGCAATAAAACGATTGGATGGAACTGGGTCGTATCGACAACTTCCAGAGCAACCGCCGATGGCATAGTGACCGCACTATAGGTTTTCCTTTCTACCATACGTTTGTAGAAACCTCCTATACTGTCAGCGGCTACTTGTGTAGCCTTTGCAAGAATGAGGTCTCCCGGATTAATGTCAGAAGGTTGTGCAATGATTCCCGGAAGCAGTTTTAAACCGATTTTCCGGAGCAAGGGATTCATCACTTCCTGACGTCCGACATCACCCATGATCATCATATTACCTCCACGTTCAAGAAAACGGTTTATAATTTCTTCTTCTTTTGGACTCATGGACGAACGCATTTCAGCAATAAGTAATATATTGATATTGTTTGGTATATCATTCATATCCTTCAGATTCAGTTCCGTCAAATCAAAACCTTGATTAATCATGGAATAACGGAAGCGCCCGTGTGTGGCAAAAAGTGAGTAATCCTGATCTCCCTTTTTAGTGGTCGAACGCTCGTGGTGTCCTGTGATGACACCTACCTTTACGGGAGTAACAAGCATTTTTTTCAATGCTGCGGAGATTTCTGTTTCAGAGGGATGATATTCCATATCGTCGAACAAACGAAGGCGGGCTTGTTCACCGGACCCACGTTCTACAACACGTACAAACCGATAATTTTCTTTAGCCAGATCTATTTTCTCTTTTAGTTCTTCGGCGCTTTTAAGTTTCTTAGGATTGAAATTCTTTTTCTTGGCAACTTCATAAGCTATTTCACGAATACTTTTATTTGGATATTGGTGATAAAGAGTACTGTCTTTTGGTGTAGAGTAATAGTAAACGTACTTCATTTTTATCTCTGGTTTGAAGCGTATGTACATTTTAAATCGTGTCATATCTTCTTTCTGTTCCTTTGGAGAAGCAACGTCAAATTCTTTATCAAAGATATCGACATAAGTTGTAATTGTCATAGGTCCGGACAACTGTCTCATCACTTTCTGACTTTCTTCCGAAAGTGTACGCTGCTTGCTGCGGGTGGCATCATAAAAAAACATTAATGCCGGGCGTGAACTGGCAAAACCAATCACTATAATGGTGCATACGGCTAATGTATAACGCATTGTTTTTGAAAGGAACGAACGGCGTGTCTTTTCATTATTCAGTTTAATGACCGATAGCCAGAGGAATAATGAAATTACAGCCAAGAAATAGGTGACATCATCGCTGCATATCAATCCTCCAACCATTTCACTGGCGCGTCCTTTAATAGATAGCCAATAAGTAATCTCTCTAAAGAATATGGACTCCTGGCCGATTCCGCCCACATAATTGAAAAATGCCAATGCGGAAAGGGTAGCAACAGCTGCCACAACTTGGTAAGATGTGAGCGTGGTCATAAAGAGACCGATAGAACAATAGGTCAATATCAATAGAAACATGGATAACAATCCCGCTAGGATAAGTGTAATATCAACATGTGGCACCGATATAAACATTACGATTGTCGGTAGGGCAAGGATAACGACAAAGATCAGGGCAAATACTACCATTGAGACAAACTTGCCGACAATGATTTGAACACTGCTTACCGGTGATGAATATAGTAGTTTGATAGATCCTGATGAATATTCACGGCTCATCAGATTCATGGTCAATAAAGGAATATAGAGGTAGATCGTTTCCTGTATTACTTCATATATCCCTTTGAGGCCAAGAACAAAACCGGCTGTGACACTAAAAGTGATCGTGTTGCCCAATGCTTTTATTTTTACTATTTCCGTTAGGATATTCATAAAATCGAATCCTACCTGGCATGTAAAAGCGACCAGTAGCAACCATGCAACCGGTGAGTAAAAAAGTACCGCTAGTTCGGTACGGGCTATTCTAAGTATAAGTCTTAAGTTCATCTTTTTCTCTATTAATTTCTTCTGCGGAAAAACCAGATGCCAACTCCCATTAGTAGGAGGATAGCGGGTATAATGATTATGAAAATAGTTTTCATCGTACTGACATCCTTTACTCCGATTGAGAGCTTGTTGTCGGTGCAATGAGGACGGCGTACGTCAATAGGAAATTCTCCTCCGGAAAGCCAGCGGAAGCTTTCGATAATCATATTAAAGTTTCCTGATGTATACCCTTCACGTGAAAGAGTTAGTTCAGCATTACTTATACAATCTGCATCACCAGAAATGATAATACGCTGCTCTTTATCTTTCAGTTGACGTGAAAGGGCATAGGCCGTAATATAGGTTTGTTCTTTTTCTTCTGCAGAGGCGTTACATTGTACAGGTGAGTCCTCCAGATCGGTTTGTTCCTTTTCAATCCATACTCCTTTGGCATTTGTTTCAAGAATCGGTGTATATTGGAATCCATAATCGTTGTCGAAGGAGGTAAGAGCTACACATCCGGGCATAGAGACACGTAGGTCATGTTTGGGAAAATCATCTTTGAATCCAAATGTTAGTTTTCCCGATTCACGGGTGGCTTTGGCTAAAATCAGATTAGGGGAGAAATCAGCAGAAGATTGTGCCAGTTGATACTCTTCCATTTTGATACCGAATCTGCCTAGAAAAGGATTCATGATTTCTTGCCTGCCTGTGTCGGTGAGAATAAATAAATTACCTCCACGAGCTAAGTAAGTTTCCAGTTGACTTTCTCCTTTTTCTGTAAGCGGAGTTCTCATTTCTGCAAGAACCACAATATTGATAAGGGAAGGAATTGTGTCTCCATGGGAAATGTCGATCTCACAGACTTCGAAGCCCTGATTAATCAAGGCAGCTCTGGAATATTTTTCAATGGAGAAGTTACTGTAGTCGCGGTCACCCGGTTTAGATATTTCACGTTCACCGTCTCCTTTGATAAAGGCAACAGTGGGAGGAGTTGAGATCATCTTTTTTATTGCTGCTGTAATTTCCGCTTCTGATGGTGTTGCATCCATATCCTGAAAATCACGGATGAAAGTACGTTTCCCATCTTGTGTTTCCATAATGCGAACAAATGTATTTTGCTCTTCACGCAGATCTACGATTTTATGGATTTCTTCCGGAGATTTGAATAAATGAGGATTTAAATTATAAACCATGGTCATATAATCACGCATTTCATCTATAGTTTTGTCCTGAAACTTGGGATTATTTGCTACGCCGTTGGGGGCAAAATCATAATAATAGACATACTTTACTTGCAGGTCGGGCTTAGCGAGGTAATAAGGTTCGAAAATCGTTTCATTCGCTTTCTTCATAATAGGAAGGTACCGATATGACTTTCCATCAAGCAGATTAACATAATTGGTAATAGTTACCGGTCCTGTCAGTTTTGCTAATACATTTTGGCTGTTTTCGGTAAGTGAATTTAGTTTTGTACGTGTTGTATCCCAAACCTTAATCATTCCCGGACGTGAAGTGAGATAGCCGATTGCCATTGCTGCGACAAAAAATCCCAGATAGCTGATTGCTTGTCGGAACCGACTGATAGTTCGCCGGTCGGATGAAAGTTTGAAAATGGTAAATGCCAGGAAAAGGGTTACTACAACAATAAAATAAATCACATCCTCACTCCGGATTACTCCGTTTAGCATGTCGATTGTTCTTCCATTTATTGACAGCCAATAAGTCAGTTCACGTATGAAATCGTATTCCTGACCGATACCTCCTATGAAATTTAATATGGCTAAGATAATAAGAGTCCCAACCGCTGCCACTACTTGGTAAGTTGTGAGTGAGGACATAAAGAGCCCAATAGCACAATAAGTGCATATTAATAAATAGAGTCCGAGAAGGGCGACTAATATCGGAGCCCAATCAAAAGAGGGGATTACCAAACTGCCATAAATAGCACTGGTTATCGGGACAAGCATCAGACAACAGCCAAATCCGATGGCTGCAAGATATTTGCCCAACACGATCTGACTACTGGTGACTGGTGATGAATAAGCTAGTTTGATAGAGCCCGATGCCGTTTCGCGACTGATGAGCCCCATTGTTAGCAATGGAATATAGATGTATATGTTTGAAACGATAGAGGATAGAAAACCATAGCTACCTAAGAAACAAATACTGCTTAAAGATACTTCGTCGCCTCCCGAAAGGTCATAGCTGGTCACTATACTTTCCATTAGTGATGCGAAACCTGATGCTGTCAGGAATGAAAAAACAATCAATATGAACCATGCAATCGGCGAATAGAATAAAATAGCCAAATCGGTTCGAGCAATACGCATTATAATCTTTAGATCTGTCATGTCAGATATTGTTTTTAAGTTTTCCCGATAGTTGTGCAAAGATAATGTCGAGAGAACAACGTTCCATTGTGATCTCCTTCAACCGCCATCCGTTCTGTATACTCAATGCTACTACTCGTTCAGTTATGTTCTCATCATCATCAAAGCGTATCCGGAATGTACCGGGATAAAGCTCTTCTATATTTAAGACATGCTCTATCTTTGCTAATTCTTCCATGGAAGGAGGAAGTGTAAATGTTACGGTGAAACTACTAGGAACTACATAATTATCAAAGTCCTTCATAGTACCGGAGAATACCACTTTACCGTGTTCAATCATACGAATGTCATTGCAAGTAGCTTGCACCTCCGATAGGATATGTGTAGAGAGTAGTACAGAATGATCTTCTGCAATCTCTTTAATCAGATTGCGTATTTCGACAATCTGATTAGGATCGAGTCCATTTGTAGGTTCATCAAGATCG